>BNJT01001804.1_pt1 | contig 249484 bp, 403 predicted proteins | sample 8540491 | NCBI WGS metagenome assembly BNJT01 (sample SAMD00202455, study PRJDB9452) | human saliva metagenome | host: Homo sapiens
TCAGTTACGTATTGCTGAGGACCTCGACGACCACGCCCTGGCCGGCGAAGGCGGCGTCCCCGTGATGAGGATCGGGAGCACGGAGCGGCCGTCGTCGTCTTGTCCCTGGAGGTCCTGCCGGGCGCGGACGATGCCTTCGAGCACGCCGTCGGCGGCCTCCAGGTGGGAGCTGGCCGCCAGGTAGACGCCTGTGGTCTCGCCGGCGGGCGAGGGTGTAGACGCCCTCCGTCCCCAGGTGGTATTTGACGTCTCCGGAGCCGTGGACGCCCCGCGGATCGACCAGCCCGTCGAACTCGGTGAAGATCTGCCGGTAGGACTTGCCGGCGATGTTCGTCAGACGTTCAGCCGGCCGCGATGCGACATGGCGATGGCCACCGAGTCGAGGTCCGTCGCGCGCGCTCCCGGCCAGGATCGCGTCGAGGCGGGGATCAGGGACTACCGCCTCCAGGAGAACCTCTTCTGCCCCACGTACTTCGTATGGAGGAAGGTCTCGGAAGGCTTCGGGCCTGGTTGAGCTTCCGAGGATCTGGTGGCGTTCGGCGTCGGTGAGCCTGGCCTGCGGCCGCTCGAGGCGCTCCTGGAACCAGCGCTGAGCCGGGTCGGTGATGTGCATGTACTGAATCCGATGGACGAGCGGTAGGTGCCGCGGAGCTGAGCACCTCGCGCAGCGTCATCTCGCTGCCCGGCATGAAGTCCCCCGGCGGGGAAGCGCCGGTCGAGGTCCCCACGACGTCAGGCCGTAGCCTCGACAGGGACAGGTCCGGGTGTCGGCTGGGCCGGAAGGCGATAGTCCAGGTCGGCGATGAGATGCCCGCGCGAACGGTAGGAGTGGATGAGGCTCGCCACCCGCGCGGGCTTCACCGTGCTGGCTGGACGGGTTGTATTCGACGTCGCGCTCCCAGGCGTACGGCTCCGGTCGGCACGTGGAGGGACCGGAAGACCCGGTCGTAGAAGCCGTCCAGGCCCGTCAGCTTGGTCTCCAGCAGGCGCAGGAACTCGCCCTGACGTCGCGCCCTGGATGATGCGGTGGTCGTACGTGGAGGTCAGGGTGAGGACCTTGAGACTCTACGGCGCGCCAGCGCGAAGTCCGAGGTCCCGGCGAACCCCGGCCGGATAGGCCATGAGCTCGACGCCGATGATCGCGCCCCTGGGCCCCGTCAGCGAGGCGCGGCACCGACTGGGTGGGAAAGCTGATCCTCCGGGGTCTCGCCAGACACCGTCGTCCCCTGGAAGTCCTCGACGCCGAGGCTGCCCTCCCGGCCCCTGTGACGAGGTCCCCGTAGGCGGTGGAGGAACTCGCGGAAGGTCGCGAGCCCGGCGTCCTGACCGAGGTGACGACGAGCGTGCGCGAGCCGTCGGGACGGTGGGCGTCGATGGCCAGGCCGAAGTTGACGTGCTCGCCGGCCGGTGGACGGCGGGCCTGCCGTCCCGCAGCGTGTAGGAGCTGTTCATGTCCGGCATCTGGACGAGCGCCTCGACCACGGCGTAGGCGATCAGATGGGTGAAGCTCACCTTGCCGCCCCGCGTCGTCCCTGCAGGCGACTCGTTGACGAGGGCGGTTGTCGAACATCGTCTTGATGGGACCTGTCGAGGACGTCGCCGTCGGGACGGACAGCGAGGCGTCCATGTTCGCCGCGACCGACTTGGCGGTGCCCCTCATGCGGGTCGTCTCGCCCGGAGGCGAGCGGGTTCGTGCTCGCGGCGAGGCTGAAGCGCTCGGCGTAGGGTGGGTCAGGGCCGGGGCGCGCGGCCGCCAGGGGCGCAGGCGGCAGATCCGAGCGCGTGGAGACCGCCTCATCCGTGTCCTGGCGCGAATCCGACGTGGCGCGGATCTCGACTGCGCGCGAGCGCGTCTGAGGTCGGATCGCCTGTGCGCCTCCGGCCCGCCGGAGTCCATCGGCGGGCGCCCCTCCGCCTTCCATCGCCGGAAGAGCTCGCCCCACTGCGGGGGACCCTGAGGATCGTCGAGGACGCGATATAGAGGTCCTCGATGAAACCTTGATTCGGCCTGAAGTCACCGTGCGTCTGGCGATGACACCTGTCCGCCTCATCTGATAGTGGGAATCCGACGAGTCAAGGCTACGAGACTTTCGGCGGCGTTTCACACACGCCGCGACCATGTCGGAGGATTCCGCCCGTATCGAGGGGATCGCGGGCCCTCCCGCCGAGGCTCCGGCGGTCTCAGGGCCGGCCGAAGCGCCGTGACCGACTCCGCCAACCGCGCAGCGCGGAATTCCGCAGATGGGGACGGTTTACCGAGGCGAATGCGCTGAACCGTGTGGCCGGCCTGTGATCGTTCCGTTATCATTTCATGACAGCGGCGGCGATTGGCTGCCTGACACACATGAGGCGAAAACAAAGGACGATGAGTGGGTAAACATACGGCAGACAGCGGGGCTTGGGAAGAAGCCCAGTTGTTGCGCGCCGTTCTCGCCGAGGCGAGCTTCGGGCTAGCGAATCGAACTCGTCGAGCATCCTCCGGCTCGTCGGCGTGCGTACGGCGAGCGCGAAGGGGAGAGACCCCGCCGCCCCGCGCAGGCGCTCCGTCTGAGCAACGGGAGGAGCGGCTCCACCTCGCCGTTCCCACCGTTTCGAACAGACCGCCAGCGCCCCCGGCAAGGCCGACGCCGCCTCCCCTCACCGAAGCATCCGTCCCGTCGGCGCCAGACTCAACTCTCCTCATCCCAGGAAACCGCCCAGCTTCAGGAGGCCGGCACCTGGGGCGTACACGCCGCTTCCGCCCCGGCAGGTCAGGAACCCGCCGGCATATCGCGGCGTCTCGCGATGCCGCCGTCGACAACAGGATCCAGGCCGGCCAGCTGCATCGGAACGCCGGGAACCCGGCCGGCGGCGAAGGCGCCGAGGGGATCAGACCCCCGCCGTTCGCGCAGGGGGCGGCGCATCCGCAGGCCCAGCAGCAGGCGGCCTCACGACGTCGGCCGCGACTACGCCGCGATGGCGCGCCGGGCTAGACGCACGCCGCCTCCCCGCCCGGAGCAGGTGGGCGACGACCCCAACGCCACGTTGGTGTTCGACGCCGTCGAGGATTCCGACGATCTCGGGATGAGACGCCGGACTCGGCCGGGCAACGCGATTCGAACGGACGGGACCCGTCGGGCGGCGAGCGAGACGGAGGCGGATGCCCGCGGGCACTCTCCGGCCAGGCGGGTCAGAAGCACCGATCGCCAGTTCACCGACGTCATGGTCGACACCGAGATCGCGGAGGTCATCTCCGAGGGAGCGGCGCTCTCCCGCGTTGAGCGCAGGAGGCGCATGGCTCCTCCATACGCCTGGAGAGGCCGATCCTCTCGGAGCAGGGCGCCAGTTTCGGCTCCCCGCAAGTGGATGATGCAGGGCGTGGCCGCCGGCGCGATCACGCTCATCGCCGTCGGCGTGCCGATCCTCGGGAACTCGGGCGGGACGACGGCCAACGCAGAGCCAGAACCTCACCGGCTCCTACGTCGCCCAACGCACGGCAGGCCAACGGCACCACACCCTCGGCACTCACCGGCGACCCCTCGGCGCAGGCGCGGTCCGCCGAGCAGGCCATCTCCTCCGAGGCGGAGAAGAACCCCTCGGGTTCTCTGTGCTCGGCCGAAGGCGCCCAGGGCGTGCGCGCCGCCCACGTCAAGGACACCTCCAACACGGTGGTCTCGCGCCTCTCCCGGAGGGGTGTACCGGCTCACGTCGCCCTTCGGGTACCGAGTCGACCCGATCTCCGGCGGCTATTCGGAGCACGCGGGCCAGGATTACGCTGCCCCGATGGGCACGCCGATCCACGCTGTGGCCGAAGGCGTCGTCACCCACGCTGGCCCGGGAAATCCAGGGGCGGTCGAGACAATCTCATCATCATCCAGCACAAAATCAACGGCGAGACGTTCTCACACGTGGTACATCCACATGTACGAGCAACGGCGTGCTCGTCAAGAAAGGCGACAAGGTCAAGGCGGGGCGACGATCGGCTTGGTCGGCTCAACGGAATTCGACCGGCCCGCACCTGCATCCGAGGTCCACTCCGCGGCCGACAAGCTCATGGATCCCGTCGCCTTCCTGAAGAGCCACGGAGCGCAGGACCTCACTAGCTGTGCAACTGATGCCGCGCCTGTACTCCGTCGGAGAGCCCGTCATCTCGCCCACCGCGGCGGAGCCGCTCGACTACGCCGAGAACTCGCCCGAGGCCTTCGCCGCGATGCGCGATCTCGGCTTCCGGTACATCGAGACGGACGCGCGCGCCACGTCCGACGGCGTGGCCGTCCTCTCGCCACGACGAGACCCTGGACAGGACCACCGACTCGAAGGGGCCGATCTCCGCCCGCACGTGGCGCGAACTGCAACAGGTCCGCGGCAAGGACGGGAACGGCATCCTGCGCGTGGACGAGGCGCTCAAGGCCTACCCCGACGTCGTGTTCAACATCGACGCGAAGAGCGACCGGGTGGTCGTCCCGCTGGCCCGCGCCATCCGCGTCGGCGATGCGAGGGACCGCGTGTGCGTCGCCAGCTTCTCCGAGCGGCGTCTGCGCAGGCTGCGCGGCTTCCTGCCCAGGGTCGCCAGTTCCTCGGGCGGGCTCGGTCGCCAGGATCGCCGCCGCCGCGCGACGTTCGGCCCGGTCAGGAGCCGCCTGCTCGCTTCGGTTCCGGGGCCCGGCGACGGAGTGCAAGCCGTCCAGGTCCCCTTGAGGGCGCGCGGTGTGCTGGTGCTCACCCAGGGGCTTCCTCAAGGCCGCCCACTCCCGGGCATCGCCGTGCACGTGGACGATCGACGACGTCGCCGCGGCGACCCGCCTCCTGGACATGGAGTCGACGGGATCGTCACCGACGTGCCCCGAGCTCATGCGCGACGCCTTGCGCGACCTCGGATACGAGCTGGCGAGCTAGCCGGACGGAACGAGCTAGCCGGGAGGGCCAGACAGCCGCCGGGCGGAGGGAGGGCGGTGTCATGCCGCCGGCGCTCGGGACCGCTCGGCCGGCCATTCCCCTCCGAAAAAGTCATCGGTCGCCGAGTCTTTCATTGCCGTTCCTCAGGGGAGCGGGCCGCCGGCGTGAACCATACCACGACGACCCCGATGGGGTTCGTGCGAGAACCTCTTCAGATATATCCGAAGAATCTGTCCCTCCACGTGGACGGCCAGTCGTGATCGCCGTCGTATGGGTCGTCCAACGGATCCTCGCTGATATGAATGTAGCCGAGACGTCCGAGGGCGTCTTCGATGCGGGTCCTGTCGGAGGCCGCCATCGACTCCGCCGTTTCCGCATCGCTCCACGCCGCGGGATTCTCGGAGTGCGACGATGGTCATTCTCCCTGAAAGTTGCTGATGGATCACCACGATGCGGGCCGGGCTGTCGAGGACGGTCTCCGGGATCTCGATCCGGCCCAGCTCGGCGGTGTCCTGCATGCGGTCGTCATGCTTGCAGGAGCAGGAGGAACCTCGTCGATGGCCTCGGCGAGGAGTTTGAAGCGCTGTGCTCGGTGCGGTGACGGAAGTCGCGAGGCACCTCCGCATACCGCGGATCCGGATCGTCGAGGCTGCGGAGAAGCCTCAGGGTTTCCGAGGCGGACAGCATGACGGACGGCTCGCCCGTCGACACATCGATGCGCGGGTCCCAGCGGTTCCTGACTGCGCTCGATGATCTTGCGGACGGCGTGACCGATCCGCTCGCGCCAACGTCGCAGGAAGAATGTCATATCGGTGAGTCTTTCTCGTGAATGCCAATGGGCGCGGGGAACAGATGGACACTGACACCAAGGGGCCTTCGGCCGGCCCGCGTCCGTCTGGTCTCCACCTCCGAGAACGTCGACCAGACCCCCGACGGCATCATGAGCTCCATCGCCGAGTTCTACAGGCCGGAACCCGCCAACGAGGTCGTCGAGGGCATGAGCGAGAAGGCCAGGAACGGCGGCGCCAACGTCAAAGCGCCCTGGGCTGCCGCAACGTTCGCGCCCGTGACGCCCAGGGCCACGAGATCCGCACCGTCGGGCTCGATCCCGAACGCGCACCGCCCGCAGAGACTGGCCTCACCGAGTACTCCACCGGCAACTGCACGGTCTGCGCTCTGGCCAAGCACCTGACCGGCCTGACAACGTCGCCGACGCCGAACAAACCGGCTACGACTGTCCTCCACGGGGCGCTTGCAAAACCTGCTGCGTCACCCCTGCCAAGGGCGTCGTCACCGGGCGTGGAGCACCCCAGACAGGATCTGAGACCTGCGACCTTTTGCTCCGGAGGCAAACGCTCTATCCACTGAGCTGCATCGGGAGCTCGTCGGATAACTGTAGCAGCTTTGGGGCGCTCCGGTCGCCGGGCGTGCGCGCCGCGCGTGCGGATCCTGTGTGCCCCCACGTAGCCGCCGGCGTAGAGGCGTCCGCGTCGCGTGCGGATCCGGTCCGTACCACGTTATCGAGGTGCCGTCCGAATATGCGTCCGCCGCCTGCGGATCCGCCTCGTCGACGCGGCGGGAGCGGGCACCGGCGGACCGTCAGGGCACAGGCGGGCCGGCCGCGGGGCATGGGCATGGACCGAATACGGACCGGATGCCGAACCGCGTAGGATGAGTGTGTGACTCCTGAAGAACTCAGTCGGCTGATCGCCGCAGTACTCGCCGAGGCCGTCGCGGACGGCTCGTTGACCGTTGAGGGGAGCTCGGTGGTACGCGTGGAGCGTCCGCGTTCCAGGGAGCATGGTGATTGGGCGACGAACGTCGCCATGCAGTTGGCTGAGCGAGCGGGTGGTCGGGCCGCGCGATCTGGCCGGGATGCTGGCGGCTCGCCTGGCCGGGCGTGAAGCGATCGCCTCCGCCGAGGCGGCGGGCCCAGGGTTCGTCAGCGTCCGTCTGTCGGCCGCCGCTGCGGGGAACTGGCGCGTACGATCGTGCAGGCCGGCCCGGATTACGGGCGCAGCGCCGTCCAGGCGGGCAGCGTGGTGAATCTGGAGTACGTCTCGGCCAATCCGACCGGGCCGCTGCACATCGGGCATGCCCGATGGGCCGCCGTCGGCGACGCTCTGGCTCGGATCCTGGCCTCACGGGCGCCGAGGTGGTGCGCGAGTACTACTCAACGATCACGGCAATCAGATCGACCACTTCGCTCGATTCGCTCTGGCCAGCGCGGTGGGCCGTGAGATCCCGGCCGACGGCTACGGCGGCCAGTACATCGAGGACATTTCGCGGGCGGTGATCGACCAGTGCGTTCAGGCGGGCGAGCCGGATCCGCGCGCACTGCCCCAGGCCCAGGCTCGAGGAGGTCTCCGCTCGCGCGGCGTAGAGCTGATGTTCGAGGAGATCAAGGCCTCGCTGCACGAGTTCCGTTCCGATTTCGACGTGTTCTTCACGAGCAGTCCTTGTACGAGTCGGGGGCCGTGGCTGGGCCATCGAGCGGTTGCGCGAGCGCGGCGTGATCTTCGACCGGGAGGGCGCGGTGTGGCTGCGCTCGACGGATTTCGGGGACGACAAGGGACCGGGTCATCATCAAGTCCGACGGTCAGGCCGCCTATTTCGCGGCTGACCTGGCCTACTATCTGGACAAAGGCGCGCCCGCGGGAGCAGACCGGTGCGTGCACATGCTGGGGCCGACCATCACGGATACATCAGGGCGCATGTACGCGATGGCGCGTACTTTCGGCGACACGGCCGGCCCGCGGAACATGGACATCCCTCATCGGCCAGTTGGTCAACCCTCGTGCGCGGCGGCGAGCCGGTGCGCATGTCCAAGCGGGCCGGGAACGTGGTCACGATGGAGGACCTGGTCGAGATGGTCGGGGTGGACGCCGCCCGGTATTCGCTCGTGAGGGCCTCTGTGGACACCACCCTCGAGCTCGATTTGGACGTGGTGGCCTCGCGCACCGCAGACAACCCGGTCTTCTACGTCCAGTACGCCCACGCGCGGACGTGCTCGGTGTGCGGCCAACGCGGCCGAGCACGGCGTGCCGCCAGGACGGCTTCGCCCCCGAGACCCCTTTACGGCGCCCGACTGCGATCTGCTCGGGGTGCTGGCCGGCTTCCCGGACGCGGTCTGCACGGCCGCAGAGCTGCGCGAGTCCCCATCGCGTGGCCCGCTACCTGGAGGAGCTGGCCGGGGCCTACCACGCCTGGTACGCCCGAGACCCGCGTCACCCGCGCGCCAGCCAGGACGTCACCCGCCCTGCACCGCACCCGGCTGTGGATCAACGACGCCGCGCGCCAGGGTCCGCCAACGGCTCCAGACCTACTCGGCGTACAAGCACCCGAGCGGATGCTAGCGGCTGCGAGGCCCGAGCGGCCGGCCCCTCGCCGGGCTCGCGGCCGCCCCGCCCCATTCCCGATCCCTGTCCACCACGCTTCGCGGCCCCGTCATGCGCGAAAGGAACATCCAGCGATCAACCGCCTCGACATCCTTGCGGCTCCCGGAACCCGACGGCGCGACGTCAGGGCGTGTGGCCGACCACGCTCAGACGCCTCGACTCCGGCGAGTTCTCGGTGGGCGGTGGCGGTCGGCGAGCTCGTCGCCGAGTTCGGCACGCCCCGTACGTGCTGGACGAGGCCGAGTCGCCCGGCGCGCACGCGCCTGGAAGGCGGCGATGGAGGAGGCCTCGCCGACCTGGCCGAGACCGACGTCTACTACGCGGGCAGAGCGTTCCTGTGCATCGCCGTGGCGCGCACCGCCGCGATGGAGGGGCTGGGAGTCGACACGCACGGAGGGCGAGCTGGCGACGGCGCTGGCGGCAGGCGTCCCCTGGGTCCCGCATCGGGCTGCACGGCAACAACAAGTCGCGCGCGGAGATCAGCCTGGCCCTGGACCACGGGATCGGGCCACCTGGTCGTCGACTCCTGCCCGAGCTCGCCCTGGTCGATCTCGATCGCGGCCGAACGCGGCGTCGTCGCCGACGTCATGCTGCGCGTGACGACCGGCGTCCACGCGGGCGGGCACGAGCACATCGCCACCGCCCACGAAGACCAGAAATTCGGCCTGTCGATCGCCGACGGGGCGCGCCCGCCGCGCCGTCGAACAGGCCGTCGGAGCCGAACACGTGCGCCTGACGGGCCTGCATTCGCACATCGGTTCGCAGATCCTGGCGGTCGCCGGCTTCCGGGCCGCCGCGGAGGCGGTCCTACGGCTGCGGGCCGAGGCTGTGCGCGAGCTGGGGATCGAGATCCCCGAAGTCGACTTCGGCGGGGGTACGGGTGCGCTACACGGTGCTCGACTCCATCCGCCGTCGCCCGCGGAGTTCGCGTCGATTCTGGCGGAGGCGGCGGCCGCCAACGTCGAGGAGACGGGCGTGCGGCTCCCCGCGTCTCCATCGAGCCCGGCCGATCGATCGTCGGCCCGGCCGGGATGACCCTCTACACGGTCGGGACGATCAAGACCGTCGAGGCCGAGGACGGCCCGCGCCGCTACGTCTCCGTGGACGGCGGCATGAGCGACAATCCGCGGCCCATACTGTGCACGGGGCAGACTACACGGCCGCCTTGGCGTCGCGTGCGCCGTCGGAGGGCGTGCGCACCGGATCGTCGGCAAGCACTGCGAGAGCGGCGACATCGTGGTGCGCTCCGTCAGCCTGCCGGGCCGACCTCGCCGCGGGCGACATCCTCGCCGTCCCCGCGACCGGCGCCTACGGCCGCTCCATGGCCAGCAACTACAACCACGTGCCGCGCCCCGGCGTGGTGGCCGTGCGCGACGGAAGGGCCCGCTGGATCGTCAGGCGCGAGACCGTGGCCGACATCCTCGCCCTCGACGCCGGATACGGGAAGTAACAGGCGGGGTCGGGTCCGGCGCGCCGCGGGGACGGCGGGGCCGTGTCAACCACGCACTGCATACGGGCATCGCGCGGTGTGTGCTTACGTAGCTCCCCGCCGTTCTGCGAGGACTGGCGGGGTTTACTCTGCTCGCCCCTGTGCGGTCGGCCTCCCCTGCGCGCGGGCGTCTTCGCGCCCCGGCTATCGCGCCGACGACCAGCGTGCGAAGGAGCGCAGGACCGGCTCTAGCTCGGCCAGGGGACCTGCCCGAGCCGACGCCTCGCCGACGGCGGCGAAGGTCGCGCACGAGCCGAACTGCCCGGCCGCCGCCCGCGAGATCACCCGAGCGGTCCCATCGAGACGGCGATGACCGGCGCGTCGAGCGTTCGGGACGCTTCGGACGAGGCCGCGAGCAAGGTCAGGACGTCCTCCATGCGCTTCGGCATGCGGGCGATCTTCGTGACGTCGGCGCCCGAGCCGGCCATGGCTGCCAGACGGGCGAGGATCCTCTCGCGCGGGGAGTGGCCCCGAAATCGTGGTACGAGGCGACGACGGCGACTCCGGCCGCGTGCGCGGCCTCGGCCACGCGGGCGGTCAGGCCGGGGCGCGAAGTGCTCGACGTCCACCGCCTGCACGCCGCCGCCGCGGACGAGCGCGTCGAGGAGGGCCTCGTATTCTGCCGGCGAGATGGCGCTGGCCCCGCCTTCGGACGCCGTCCGGAAGGTGGCCAGGAGGGGCGGCGCGCCGCGGCGGTCAGGTGAGAGGCCGCCTCGAGAATGGAGTCGACGCCTCCGGAACTCGGCGCGCCGCGGGCGCGTCGCCGGGGCGCGGCCCGAAGCCGGCGAAATGGTCGATCCGCCATTCGACGATGTCGCATCCGGCTTTGGGCTGCGGCCGCGCATTCGGCCAGGAGCGCTCAGGCTCGAAGCCGTCAGCGGCACGATCGTCTTGGGGATCCCTCGCCGAGGACGATCCTTCCGGGCACGCCGCCGAGCGTCACCGTGCGCATGGGCTCCCTCGTCCCGTCCGTTCGCGATCCCCGCCGATCGCCGGCGAGGCGACGGGCGCAGGCTCTCCTCACCCTTCCGCCTGGCGCCGCCCGCGGGTCAAGTCTCAGCGTCGCGCCCCGATCCGGCGCTCCCCGAACCGGCCGGCGCGCATGGACCGGTACTGACGCGGGGCGTCCGGCCGGGTAGCTACTCCCAGCGAAAGGGAGAATGCGTGAAAGACGGAGGATCGGCCTGCTCGGGTGCGGGACCGTGGGCACTCAGTGGCTCGCCTGCTCGAAGAGCAGTCGCAGGACTTGGCCGCGCGATCGGGCGCCAGGCTCAAGTCGTCGCAATAGCCGTACGGGACCTGGAGGCGCCGAGGGACCCGGCGATCGACCAGCGGCCTCCTGACCGACGACCCGCACCGCGTCATCTCGCAGGCCGACATCGTCATCGAGCTCATCGGCGGCGTCGAGACCCGCGCGAAGCCCTCATCCTCGAAGCGTTCCGAACGGGCGCCTCCGTGGTCACCGGCAACAAGGCGCTCCTCGCCGCCCACGGGCCGGAACTGTACCAGGCTGCGGCCGCCGCCGGCGTCGACCTGTACTACGAGGCCGCCGTCGCCAGCGCGGTCCCGGTCGTCTACGGGCTGCGCGAATCCCTGGCGGGCGACCGCATCATGGCCGTCCTCGGCATCGTCAACGGCACCACCACCATTCATCCTCGACGAGATGACCACCAAAGGGCATGGACTTCGGCGAAGCCCTCGCCAAGGCCCAGGAGCTCGGGTACGCGAGGCCGATCCGTCCGCCGACGTCGACGGCCTGGACGCCGCCGCCAGGTGCGCGATCCCTCGCCTCCCTCGCCTTCCACACGCGGGTGGCCCTCGACGACGTCCACGTCCACGGCATCCGCCACATCACCGCGGACGACGTCGCCACCGCCGCTCGGTCGGGCTGCGTCGTCAAGCTCATCGCCTCGGCCAAGCGCCGTCCGGACGGCATCGAGTTGCACGTGGGCCCCACCCTCGTGCCCGCCACGCATCCGCTGGCTTTCGGTGCACGGGCCGTTCAACGCCATCGTCATCGAGGCGGAGGCGGCCGACCGGCTCATGTTCTACGGCCGCGCGGCGCCGGCGGGGCGCCGACCGCTTCGGCGGTTCTCTCCGACGTCGTCGCCGCGGCGTCGCATCAGGGTGACGGCGGGCACGCCCCCGGGAGCTCGTGTACGCCGACCTGCCGCGTGCTCGCCCCGCAGGAGGGGCGCTCCCCGGTTCCAGGTGGAGTTCACCGTGCTCGACGAAGTCGGCGTCCTGACCAGGGTGACGAGCGCCTTCGCGTCCCACGGCGTGTCGATCCGCTCGGTCGTGCAGGGCGTCGGCGAGGCGGACTCGCCCGCCCTGACCGCCACGACCCACGAGGGCCCTGCCAGGCCGACCTCGAGGCCACCCGTACGAGCTCTCCTCCCGCGCCCTTCGTCGCGGAGGTCCATCACGTCAATCGAGTGGAGGAGTCCTGATGGCGCACCAGTGGCGCGGTCTGATCGCCGAATACCCCGATCGCCTCCCTTCGGCGAGGGAGATCCGGTCGTCACCCTCCGCGAAGGGGGACGCCCCTCGTGCACGCCCCGGCGCTCGACGCGCGGACCGGCGCGACGGTCTACGTCAAAGTCGAAGGGCGAACCCCACGGGCTCCTTCAAAGACCGGGGATGACCACGGCCATCTCCCGCGTCCTGCAAACCGGCGTCAAGGTTGTGGCATGCGCCTCGACGGGCAACACGTCGGTCCTCGGCGGCGGCCCATGCCGTGGCCGCCGGGCTGCAGTCGGCCGTCGTCCTGCCCGCGGGCAAGATCGCGGCAGGGGAAGCTGGCGCAGGCGATCGTCCACGGCGCGACGCTCATCGCCGTGGACGGCAATTTTCGACGACTGCCTGCGCATCGTCCGGGAGCTGACCGAGACCCACCCCGTGGCGCTCGTCAACTCAGTCAACCCTACCGGCTCCAAGGCCAGAAGACGGCCGCCTTCGAGATCGTCGACCAACTGGGCGACGCCCCCGACATCCACGTCCTGCCCGTCGGCAACGCGGGCAACATCACCGCCTACTGGATGGGGTACAGCGAATACGCGGGCCGCACGACCCTCGCCTCCCTCGACGAGACCGCGACGCGCCTGCCCGCGGCCTCCACCAGCTGCCCGAGATGTGGGGGCGTCTCAGGCGTGGGGGCCGCGCCGCTCGTGCTCGGCGAGGCCCGTCGACGAGCCGGAGACCGTCGCCACGGCGATCCGCATCGGAAACCCGGCCTCGTGGAAGTACGCCGAGGCGGCCCGCGACGATTCGCACGGGTGGATCGACCGCGTCACCGACGAGCGGATCCTGGCGGCCCAGGCGGTTCTCGCAGCCGAGGTCGGCGTGTTCGTCCGAGCCCGCCTCCGCGGCCTCCGTCGCGGGCCCTCATCCAAGCGGCCGAGGCGGGCGGGGTCCCGCAGGGCGCGACCATCGTGTGCACGGTCACCGGCAACGGGCTCAGGACACGGCCACGGCGCTGGGCGGCCGCGAGGTCGACATCGACCCCATCGCCCCCACGGTCGAGGCGGCGGTCGCCGCTCTGGCACTCTGATGCGGTTCGCGCGCGCCACCGCCGCGGTCCGCGTCCGGCGACGTCCGGCAGCCTCGGCCCGGGATCGACTCGATGGGCATGGCGCACATCTGTGGGACGAAGTTCGTCGTCCGGCTCACCACCGGGGCGACCCGGGTGGTGATCCAAGACCAGGGGAGGCCAGCCTGCCCACCGACGAGTCGCACCTGATCGTCCGCGCCATGCGGCGCGGCTTCCAGGCCGCGGGGCTTCCGAGGCCGGGATCGAACTGACCTGCAGGAATGGCATCTACCAGGGCCGGGGCCTGGGCTCGAGCGCGGCCGCCGTCGTCGCGGGGCTCCTGCTCGTGCGCGGACTCGTCGACCACCCCGAGGAATTCGACGACGCCGCGGTCCTCTCCCTGGCCACCGGATTCGAGGGGCACCCCGACAACGCCGCTCCCGCGCTAGACGGCGGAATCGTCCTCTCCTGGGTGAAGGACGACCCCGGCCGGGCGGCTCCGCCCGCCGAACCGGGCGCGGGGAGGCCTCGGGCCCAGCGGGAGCGGACGGCTTTCGCCCATGCGGACGGTCCGGCGCCCCGGGCGAGGCCGAGGAGGTCTCCCAGCCCGCCGTGGGCGTGGCGAGGATCGAGGTGGCGCCGGAGGTCAGAACGACTCTGCTCGTTCCCAACGCCGAGCTCGCCACGCGCGAAGCGCGTTCGGTCCTGCCCTAGTGAAGTCCCCACGCCGACGCCGCGTTCACCGCGGCCCGGGCGGGCCTGCTCGTCGTCGCCCTGAGCGCTCTCCGGAACTGCTCTTCGAAGCCGCGCGAACGCTCTGCACCAGGACTACCGCGCCGATTCGATGCCGCAGTCCGCCGAGGTGCTCCGCGCGCTGCGCGCAAGCCAGGGTGGCCCGCCGTGATCTCGGGGGCTCGGCCCCTCGATCCCTCGTCTTCGACGAAGTGGACCGGAAAACGGCGGATCTTCTAGCCGATCGGGGCTTCCGCGCGCTGCGCTCGGGGTCGGACGAAAGGCGCATCTCATAGACGTTTAGCAAAATGGAGTAAATTGCTGCTACGCTTAGCTCCAGCCCGGACTGTCGCAATGCGCCCCGGGTGTACCCCACCGAATTTACGCACATTCGGTGTCTTTTCTCCACTACGTTAGATTTCCGGGTGTGCGGGAATCCGAGGAAGGAACCTCGTGAGTCGAAGTCAATCTCGGGCGATCTCGACCATGCGTCTGCCTGAGCTGAAGAAGCCGCCAAAGCGCTGGGTCTTCAGATCGACCTCAAGGGCCAAAAAGGCTGAAATCGTCGCGGCTATCCGAGGGGTTACAGGCCCAGCCCGCGGGCGGCCGCCGAAATCGAAGAAGGATAGAGCGCAGGCCTCGCTGCAGGTCTCGAAGGCCGCCGAGGAGGCCGCTTCCGCGGTTGAGGCGCCATCGGAGCCGGAGAGCCCGGGGCACGCGGATGAGTCCGCGCACAGCGGCGAATCCTCCGCCCGTCCGAGCCGGAGGGGCGGCCAGCCCAGCGAGCCGGAAGAGGGCGCCCAGGCATCACGCACGCCGGACGTCGAACCGGATCGCGACGCCGCTCCGCAGAACGCCGAACCGGCTCAGAATGCGGCCCCGCCGAACGCCCAGCCCGCGTCGAGCGGGAGAGGCGGGCGGAACTCCCGCGGACTCGAGCCGCCAGGACGAACAGGGCGGCTCCCGGCAGGGAAGGCTCAGCCGTTCAACGGCTCCGCCTCGGCGGGCAAAGGCGGCCGGCCGGGGAAGAAGCCCGACAGGAAGCCTCGACCCCGCCTCGCTGGACCTCGATCTTCCCGATCCGAAGCCCGAGCGCGAGGTCCTCGCGCCGCCAGCGCAGGAGCGCAACGAGCGCCTCAACAGGAACCGCAACAACCGCTCGGAGATGTCCGCCTCCGACAAGCGCGCGGCCCTCGACGCCATCGGGGAGGCGGCCGAGCGCTGCGCCGGCGGCGGCAACGAGGGCGGCGAACGCGGCCGCGGACGCCGCGAACGCAACAAAAACCGCAGCCGGGATCGCGAAAGCTGGTTCGCCCCGCGGGTTCGCGACGACGAAGAGCTGCTGCCGGTGGCCCGGCATCCTGGACTTCGAAGGGAACAACGCGTTCTTGCGCACCCGGCGGATACCTCCCGGCGCCAACGACGCCGCCGTCCCCCAGCAGATCGTCGACAGTTCGGGCTCCCGCCGCGGCGACGCGATCGTCGGCGCGGCTGCCCGCGCGGCGAGAAAACGAGACGAACCACTACAACAACCGCGGGCGCAACCAGAATCGCAAGCACAACGCCTACAACCAGCTGGTCAAGATCGACACGATCAATTCGCTCGACCACGAGCGCTCAGCCCTGCGCCCCGGAGTTCAACAAGCTGACCCCTGCCCTATCCGCAGGAGATGCTGCACCTGGAGACGACCCCCAAAGGCGATGACGCCGCGCGCCATCGACCTCGTCGCCCCGATCGGCAAAGGCCAGCGCGGCCTCATCGTCGCCCCTCCCAAGGCGGGCAAGACGATGGTCATGCAGCAGATCGCCATGGCCATCGCCTCGAACAATCCGCGCGTCCACCTCGCTGGTCGTCCTCGTCGACGAGCGGCCCGAGGAGGTCACGGACATGAAGCGCCTGGTCAGGGGCGAGGTCATCGCCTCGACCTTCGACCGCCCGGCCTCGGACCACACGATCGTCGCCGAGCTCGCGATCGAGCGGGCGAAGCGACTCGTCGAGCTCGGGCAGGACGTCGTCGTGCTCCTGGATTCGCTGACCCGGCTTTCGCGCGCCTATAACCTTGCGGCGCCGACGTCGGGCCGGATCCTCTCCGGCGGCGTGGACGCGGCGGCTCTCTACCCGCCCAAGAAATTCTTCGGGGCGGCCCGGAACATCGAGGACGGCGGCTCGCTGACGATCATCGCCTCCGCGCTCGTGGAGACGGGGTCGAAGATGGACGAGGTGATCTTCGAGGAGTTCAGGGCACGGGCAACATGGAATCTGCGCTTGTCGCGCCAGCTGGCCGATCGCCGCATTTTCCCGCCATCGACGTCAACGCCTCCGGTACGCGGCGCGAAGGCTGCTGTTCGCGACCGAGGAGCTCAAAGTCATCTGGCATCTGCGCCGCGCGCTGGGCACGCTCGACGTGCCGGAGGCTTCGGACTTCCTGCTGGGACGGCTGCGCAAGACGGAGTCCAACGCGGAGTTCCTCGTGTCGATTATGAAGTCGATGCAGGCCAGCAGGGGCGACCGCCGGCTGACGGGGTGCTCGGCGGGGTGCTCGACAGGCGTTCGATGGACGTTTGACGGGCGTTCGATGGGCGACAGGGGCCGTTGCCCGCAGGGGGTTAGCGCCGAAATCGACCAACTGGACGCAGCCTGCAAACGGGCCTGCTGCTCGGGATGGTGGTCTGCGGGCTTGTTGCTCGACAGTCGGTTGTGCGGTTGGTTCCAGCGTTGGTCGGCTGGTTGAGTCGCTGACGGGCCTGCGGCCGGCCGTGAATGCAACCGCGACTAGGGCGTCGTCGGCCGGCGGTCGAAAACTGCCGGCGACTGCGATCTTGATGGATCGACGAAGCGACCCTGATCGAGGTCGGTCGGTGTGGGTGTCGTCTCGACCCTCGCCCGCCCAAGGGCGGTCCCGACGCGTGGTTCGTCCCGATGTTTCGGTTCGGCCGCGCCCGCCCAAGGGCGGTCCGCGTGACGTTCTGCAGATTCGCGGACATCATCCCGTTGCAGGCCTCGCCTTGCTCATGGGGCGAGTCAGCCGGGTGGCCTGCGACGTTCTGCGGGTCGTGGACCGTCAACTCGCTAGGCCTCAGGCTTCGCCGTACCCCGGTCGCCTCGCAGTTCCTCGTCTGGCCCCGCTTCGCCTCAGTACCCAGCTTCGCCCCTATCTCACGGCTCCCTCGCCGCCCTGCCTCACCCGCCTCGCGGATGCGCGTCGGTGCTTCGCCGTGGCATAATGGCACGTCGGTTTTCCGGTTCACCGGTTCGCCGCCGCCTGCCCGCCCGAGAGGCGCCCGGTTCGTGTAGTCGCCTTCAATGGAGCGTTCCCGTCGTGGGACGTCAGCGGAGGGTGTCTCACTCGTCGGCGCTCCGCCGGGCGGCGCACTCTACGCTCTCTACAGGGCGACGCGCTCGTCCGGGGAATAAACCGCTCAAGGCGGGTATTTCCCACCTCGACAGGTTCAGGGCGGCGGGCGCTCCGCCTGGAGCGGCCTCGGACTGGACCCGGGACGTCAAACGATCAAGGAGGAGACCATTGTGAAGCAGGGCATCCACCCCGACTACCACGCCGTCGAAAGTCACGTGCACTTGCGGCAGCGAGTTCGAGACCCGTTCCACCCACGAAGGCGACGAGCTCCGCGTCGATGTGTGCAACGCCTGCCCGACCCCTTCTATACGGGCAAGCAGAAGATCCTCGACACTGGCGGTCGCGTCGCCCGCTTCGAGGCACGCTACGGCAAGCGCACCAAGTCCAAGTAGGCTCTGCCCGGCATCGACGCAGGCCGTGCCCGTCTTCGCCGACGCCGCTCACCTGCCGATTAGCGATCATGCCGGTGCTGTGTCCTGCCCGCGTACATGACGGCTCGACTCCGGTCCGACGGGTCAGGTCCGGCGGCCGCGAGTCCTGTCCGCATGCGAGGCGGCTCGACCGCACGCACGGGGACTACGGCGCCGAGACGATCGGCCCATCCGCATGCGCGGCGGTTCGACGCCTGCGCGGTCAATCGGTCGGCCGGGTCCGGTTCCCCTCGGAGAGCTCGACGCACCACCTGGGTGCGCGACGGTCCCGCGCGCTTGCGCCCGTCTGCCCACGGGAATCAGCCCGTCGACGGCGCGAGCGAAGCCGCGCGAGTTGACCGCGGCCCGGTTCGGACTTGGGCGATGGCTGCTCGACACCAGCCACGAAGGGTCGAGGCGGCGCAGTCCGGTTCTGGCCTGGGCGATGGGCGATGGATTCGAGCCGGAGGGTGAGTCCGCGCTGTTGGTCGAGGCCGGGACGGCGGCGATCCGGAAGTGCGGATCCGGATGGCGCCGACGCGAGTTCGCGTCGACAGGGCAAAGCATCGACGTCGGCAAGCGTGGAATCGACGCGGATCCGGCAAATGGGCGAGTATGGGAACCGATGCGGATCCGCGAGGCGCAGACCGTAGAGCGATCGCGAGCATAGCGCGCGCATGAGGCCGGAAGCGTGGAAGCGCTGCCGGGATGCGCAGGCGGGGTTCGGCCGGATTCGGCCGAGTCGAGGGATCCGAGGAGGAAACGGAGCGATAGGGGCGGCAGGGGAGGCCGAAGGGACAAGCGGATCGAGGCTCGCCGAGCAGATGCTCGACGAATACCGCCGAGTCGAGGCTGACATGTCCAGCCCCGCCGTGCTCGCCTCGCCTGAGAAGATGAGGGCTTTGGGGCGCCGCTACGCCGGATTGGGGAGGGTCGCGCGCGTCTACGGGCATTCCTCGCGGCCCGCGCCGACTTGGACGAGGCGCGCGAGATCGTCGGGCTCGGAGGAGAGGACGCCGGGCTCTTCCGCCCCGAGATACCCGGCCTGGAGGAGGCCTTCGCCCAGGCCGAGTCGTATGAGCGACGCGCTCATCCCCGGGACTCGACGACGCCCGCGAGCGCCATCGTCGAGGTGAAGGCCGCGCCGGCGGCGAGGAGTCCGCCCTCTTCGCCGGAGACCTCCTGCGCATGTACCAGCGCTACGCCGCGAGGCCAAGGGCTGGATCACGCAGATCCTCGGCTCCATGCCGAGCGAACTGGGCAGGCCAAGGACGTTCAGATGGCGGGTGCGCCTGCGCCACGCTCCCGAGGACCCGGCCGGACGGCGTGTGGGCGCACCTCAAGTACGAGGCTGGAGTCCACCGCGTCCAGCGCATCCCCGTCACCGAATCCGCAAGGCCGCATACACACGTCCGCGGCGGGGTGCTCGTCTTCGCGGAGGTCGACGACCCCGGCGAAGTCGAGATCGCCGACGCCGACATCCGCGTCGACGTCTTCCGCTCCTCCGGCCCGGGCGGGCAGTCCGTCAACACAACGGATTCCGCCGTGCGCATCACGCATATTCCCCACCGGCGGTCGTCTCCTGCCAGGACGAGAAGTCGCAGATCAGAACGCAGGTCGGCCATGCGCGTGCTCCGCGCGCGCCTGCGCCAGATCCAGCTGGAGCGTCAGGGCCGAGGAGAACGCCGCCATGCGCCGCTCACAGGTCCGCACCGTCGACCGTTTCCGAACGGATACGCACGTACAACTTCCGAGAACCGGGTCTCCGACCACCGCACGGGGTACAAGGCCCACAACCTCGAGCCAGGGTCCTCGCCGGGGACCTCGAGGCCGCTCATCGATTCGGCCCGCCCGGATGGACGAGGCGAGGCGCATCGCCGCAGCCGAAGGCTGACTGGCCAGGCGGCAGACGCCCGCGGCCGGACTACGATGCGCGGCCGAAAGCCGAGCAACGGCGGACCGCCGGACGGCAGGAGAGGCCGCATCGCGGACGCCCGCGAGTGCGCAGCCCGAGCTCGACGGGGAGAGACCGGCAGACGGCGGCGAGGCCCGGGACCCGGAGCCGTGGAGCAGCCGTGAGGCCGCACCGCGACAGGACGCGAAGCGAGTCGGAGCCGCGGCTGACTGGCGCGATAGGAGAACCGCGGCCGATTGGAAAAGTTGGAAGGGTAGTGGACCAGAATGGGCTGGAACATGTCTCGTCTTGGGCGACCGGCCGCTTGGCCGCCGTCGGAATCGACTCCCCGGCGTCCGACGCCCGGGAACTCGCCGAGCATGTCGCGGGCGAGAGGCTCGCCGTCGCCGCGGGTCCGACGCCCGAGCAGGAGAAGGCCTACCGCGGGCCTCGTCGCGCGCAGGTGCGCCCGCGAGACCCCTCCAGCACGTGACCGGCACGATGTACTTCCGCCCTCACGCTCGCCTGCACTCCCGAGGCCTTCATCGTGCGGCCCGAAACCGAGATGAGTGGCGGGCGAGGGCCATCGACGCCGCCCGCGAGGCCCTCGACGAACGTGGCGCGGCCACGGTCGTCGACCTGCGCACCGGCAGCGGGGCCATCGCCATAGCGGTCGCGACCGAGTGCCGCGGCCGAGGTGATCGAGGTCGAGAAGTCGCCCGGGCGCTCGCCCTGGCGCAGCGTGAACAACGCGGAATACGGCGGCCGCGTCAGACTCGTGGAGGGCGACGCCCGGGTGGCGCTGCGCGAGGAGGACGGCGGCGTGGACGTCGTCGTGGCCAACCCGCCGTACGTGTCGCCCGGCATCTGCGCCTGAGCCGGAGGTCGAAGCCGACCCGCCATGTCCCTGTGGGGGAGGCCCCGAGGGCCTCGATGCCGCGCGCCGTCGTCGCACGCGCCGCCAGGCTCCTCAGGCCCGGAGGCGTCCTGCGTCATGGAGCACGGAGAATCAGGCGAAGGCCCTGAGCGACGCGGCCTGGACTCGAGGGTTTCTCCCCTGGCCAGAACCGGGGCCGACCTCGACCGGACGCCCCCGGTGGCTGTGGGCCCGGATGCCGCCAGCCGAGCTGATCGGGCCGGCGGGCTGATCGGCCAGTCGGACTAAGCTAGTCGCGGAAGGAGCGAGAATGGGCAGCACGCGAACGGCAGGCACTTGCCGGGAGAAGGGCGGCGTGGAGGCGAATCCCGCTCTGACAGCGGGGGCGGCGGATCGGCGCCCGCGCGCTCGCCTCGCAGGCCGCAGCGGGCACTTCGCGGGTTGCGGACGGCGCCTCGCGGCCGCAGCGGAGGCGCGATCGACGCGGCGTGCGCGCCATCCGCGCGGGAGAGCTCGTCGTGCTGCTGACCGACACCGTCTACGGCTCGGCGCCGACCCTCGCGAAGCCGCCGTCGACCGCCTCCTGACCGCTGGCAGGGCCGCGGCCGCGACAAGCCCTCGCCGGTGCTCGTGGCCTCCCCTCGGGCAGGCGGAGGGCCCTAGTCGAGCGCATCGAGCGGCGGCCGCCCTCATGCGCGCCCACTGGCCGGGCGCCCTCACCCTCGTCCTGCCGGCGCGGCAGCTGGGATGGGACCTGGGAGAGACGAACGGGACCGTCGCGCTGCGCATGCCCGGCCATCCCGTGAGCGCTGTCCCTTCTGCGCCGAACCGGGCCTCTGGCCGTCTCCCTCGGCGAACCTCACGGGCCGGCCCCCGCCACCAGCGTCGCCCAGGCGCGCGAGCAGCTCCGGTGAGGCGGTGAGCGTCTCACCTCGACGGCGGCGAGTGCCGCGGCGGCGCGCCCTCGACGATCGTCGGCTTCGACGGCGCGCGCGGATCCGCCTGTACCGCGAAGGCGCGGTCTCCCGGAGCGACCTCTCGCTCGTCGGGGAGAGTGGCGGGCTAGTGCGCGTCTACCTGCTCATTATGATGGTCGCGGCGGCCGTCACCTTCGTCCTGGTCCCCGTCATGCCAAGCGCCTGGCCCTGGCCCTGGGGGCGATCACCCAGGTGCGGGCCCGGGACGCACACCATCCCGATTCCCCGACTCGGCGGAGTCGCCATGTACGCGGGCTTCGTCGTGGCCTTCCCTCGTCGCCCTCGCAGATCCCTACCTGGCGAAGGTCTTCGCCTCGGGTCGGCTGCCTGGGGCGTGCCTGCTCGGCGCGGGCCTCAGTGCCTGGTGGGCGCCGTCGACGACGTGTGGGAGCCTGACTGGTACGCCAAGCTCGCCGGCGAGATCCTCGCGGCGGGCGTCATGGCTCTGGCAGGGGCGTCCAGCTCGTCACCGTCGCCGCTCATGGGCGTGACGGCCGGCTCGCCGCGCCTGACGATCTTCGTGACCATCGTCGCCGTCGTGCTCGTGGCCACACGCGGTGAACTTCGTCGACGGGCTCGACGGACTGGCCGCGGGCATCGCGGGGATCGCCGCCCCTGGCCTTCTTCTTCTACTCCCACACGCTCACGCGCAACGCCTCCCCGGACGACTACGCCTCCGTGGCCTGCGTCGTGGTCGCGGCGCTCGTAGGATATGCGCCGGCTTCCCGCCGCACAACTTCCACCCCGCCCGCATCTTCATGCGGGGGATCAGGGGCCCTCACGCTCGGCGTGCTCATCGCTGGGCCGCGGGCATCCTCGTGACCGGGCCAGATCGACCCCGCCAACGCGTCGGTCGGCTACCAGCTCCCGGCCATCATGCCGCTCATCGTCCCCGCCGCGGTGATCCTCCTGCCGCTCATCGACCTCGTGTGGGCGGTCGTCCGGCGGGTCTCCCGCGGCCAGTCGCCCTCCACGCCGACGCCGGGCACCTCCACCACCGCCTGCTGCGCCTGGGGCACCCGCACACCGGCGCCGTCCTCGTCCTGTACGTAGCGGGCGACGATGGCCTCCTTCACCTGCGTCGCCCCTCGTCCGGTATCCGGCCACGACGGTCGGGCCGGCGGCGATCGCCCTGTCCTCGTGGGCGTGATCGTCACCGCCCGCCAGTTCCGCCCGCGCAGGTTCCGCCGCGCAGGAACGGCCGCGTCGACGCCACCACGCGGATCCCCGCCTCCGAGGCGAAGTGACGTGGGCGGCCGTGCGCGCGGCGCCGGGAGGCCGGTTTCGACTGGGCGCGGGTCGGCGTCGCCCGGCGCCGACGGCTCCGAGTTGCTGCGCGTGGCGGCCTGGAATGCGGGAGTCGTCGGGGGCTCGGGTCGGCGGTCGCGTGGCCTTCGCCGCGGCGCCGGTCGCGCCGCGGCCGCCGCGGGGATCGGGATCGGGGCGTGGCTCGTCGCCGGATCGGCGGCGCTGTCGGCCGCGGTCGCCGGGCGCGCCGGCCACGCGGGCGCGGCGGCCGGCTTCGCCCTACGCGGTCAAGCTCCCTGCCCTCGTCGGGGTGGCCTTCGCCGCCTCAGGATCGGGTCGGTCGACCGCCTCGCCCCTGCTGGCGGCGGTCGCCGTTGGTCTCGTCGTCCCCTGGCGGTCGACGCGCTTGTCGTCTTGCTCTCACGCCAATCGGACTTTTCGTGAAACCCATGACGACGACAGCCAGCCGCGGTAACATAAGATCGTCTATACCTCGCGGGGCTTGTATTTCTTCTATAGCATTGAACGGGCGCCGTCAGCGACGCTGAGCCGAGAGTGAAGGAGCACGGAGTGGCACACGCGGTCATGGCAACGGCGGCAGGCTCGGTCCTCGCTTCGAGACGGCGGCTCGAAGCGCCCAAGTTCAGCGTCTTCTCGCCGGAGCCCTTCCTCTTCGGGAACCCCTTCGAGATCAACCAGATCGTCTTCGTCCGCCTCGTCGCCACCCTGGCGTTCGTCGTGGTCTTCACCCTGTACGCGAAGCGGGCCCGCCTGGTGCCCGGGCGCGCCCAGGGGTGGTCGAGTCCATGCTCGAGTTCTCCAAGCGCCAGGTCGGCGAGGAGATCCTGGGGAGAGGCCAAGCCTTACCAGCCTCTGCTCGCCACGGTCTTCCTGGGGCTGCTCTTCATGAACATCACGGGCGTGATCCCCGGGCTGCAGATCGCCCTCGACCTCGATCGTCGGCATGCCCTCGTCTACGCCCTCGTCGCATACGTCGGCTTCATCTACGCCGGGATCAAGGCCAACGGGTTCGGCCGCTTCTTCAAGGAGCAGCTTCCCCGGCGTGCCCAAGCCCATCTACATCCTCATGACGCCGATCGAGCTCCTGTCGACTCGTCATCCGCCCCGTCACCCTGACCATCCGACTCGGCCAACATGATCTCGGGCACCTGCTCCTTCTGCTGTGCTTCGTCGGAACGCACTACCTCTACCTGTCGCTGAGCGGAGGGCTGGGGATCTCCCTGGGCTCGCCTCACCCTCCCTCGCCGACCGTCTTCACGCTCTTCGAAGCCTTCGTCGCCGCCCTCCAGGCCCTACATCTTCGCCCCTGCTGACGGCCGCGTACATCTCCCTGTCCATCGAACACTGATCCATCAACCAAACCAGCAAAAGGAACTCAAAATGAGCGGTAACATCGCCACCATCGGTTACGGACTCGCTGCCCTCGGCCCCGGCATCGGCATCGGCCTCATCGGCGCCAAGAACCAGGAAGCCACCGCTCGTAGCCCGAGCTCAAGGGCTACCTGCGCGTCAACATGTTCCTGTCCATCGCCTTCACCGAGGCCCTCGGCCTGCTGGGCTTCGTGGCCGGCTTCGCCTTCGCCGCCTGATCATGATCGTCGACGCAGCTGGAGAAGACACCCTCGCCCATCCTGCCGGAAGTGCCGGACCCGGTCTGGGGCTCAGTGTCGCTCGTCATCGTCCGCCCTGGTGATCTTCAACCGCCTGGCCGACCTTCACCCGCACGCTCGACGAGCGCACTCGGAAGATCGACGAGGGTTCTCAACGCGGCCGCCCGCGCCCGGACGAGGTCGCACAGGGAGCGGGCGGCCCTGTCCGACGAGATTGACCAGGCCCACCGGGAGGCCGCCCAGATCCGCGAGAAGGCAAGCCAACGCCGTTGCCATCGTCGACGAGGCGAAGAAGGCGGCGGGCGTGGAGGCCCTCTCGCGTGACGGAGGCGGCCCAGCGCCAGATAGCCGCCGACACCCAGATCGCTAAGGCCAGCTGCGCCGCGACGTCGGATCCCTGGCCACGGAGCTGGCCCGGGCGCATCGTCGGGCGGCAGGTGCTCGACCCGAAAGGTTCTCCCGGACGGTCGTCGACGGTTTCCTCGACGAGCTCGGGCCGTGGCCGCGCCGGCCGGCGCGGCTTCCCAGGGAGGTGCCGCGAACGGCGCGGGATCGCGCGACGCGGGGCGGACGAAGGGCGACGGGAGGAACTGACCGATGCGCGCTGCCAGTCAGGAGGCCCTGGACAGGGCACGCGACCGCTGGGAGGCCGTCCTGCGGGAGTCCTCCGGGAGCGAGACCGAATTCGGGATCCAGCTTTTCGCCGTCGCGGACCTCTTCCGGGGCGAGGGCGCCCTGTGCCGCGCCTTGAACGACGCCAACCGCAGCTCGGACGACCGCGGCGCGCTGGCCTCGCGGCTCCTCGACGGGAAGGTCGGCGGCTGCGTGCGCGACCTCGTCGTCGGCCTCGTCCGCGAGAGATGGGCCCAGGACGCCGACCTCCTGGACGCCCTGGAAGAGCTCGGAGTCGATTCCGTCCTGGCCGGCGCGCAGCGCCGCAAACGCCTGGGGGCGACTCGAGGAGGAGCTCTACCGCCTCATGCGCCTGCTGGCGGACGAGCGCTCTCGCGCCCGACGCTCTCGGACGAGTCGCTTCCGGCCTCGCGCCGGGTGCGCCTGGCCTCCTCGCTGTGGGCGCAGTCCCTGGGCTCGGAGACCCTGGCCCATGGCCCTCCGGGCCGTCGAGCGGGTGCCCCTGCCCGCTCGCCTCCTCGCTGCGGGCGTACGTCGACGCCGCCGCCGCGCGCCAGAGCAGGCTCGTGGCCGCCGTGACGGTCGCCCTCGCCTCTGAGCAGGGCCCAGGAGGAGCGCCTGACTCCGCATCCTCCGCGAAGTACGGCGGAGACGTTTCGCTGCACGTCTCGGTCTCGCCCGACGTGGTCGGCGGCATGCGCATCCGCATCGGCGACGACGTCGTCGACGCGACGCTCGCCACACACGAACTGGGCGGGCGTCTCGGACGCCATCGGAAAGTAAAGCAACTGGGAACCCCACGACGAAGGAATGATGAATGCCTGAGCTGACAATCCGGCCTGAGGAGATCCGGCGGCGGCTCGACAACCGTGAGCTCCTGCGAGCCCGCCGAATCCACGGGCGAGGAGGTAGGCCACGTCACCCTGACCGCCGACGGCATCGCGCGCGTCGAGGGCCTCGCCCGGGACGATGGCCAACGAACTCCTCACCTTCGAAGACGGCACCCTCGGCCTGGCGCGAACCCCGAGGAACGGGAGATCGGCGTCGTCGTCCTCGGCGAGTTCTCGGGCATCCAGGAGGGCCAAGAGGTGCGCCGCACGGGAGACGTCCCGTCCGTCCCCGTCGGCGAGGGCTATCTGGGCCGCACCGTCGACCCGCTCGGCAAGCCCATCGACGGGCTGGGCGAGATCCAGGGCGTCGAGGGGCCGCCGCGCACTGGAGCTCCAGGCTCCGGGCGTCATGATGCGCAAGTCCGTCCACGAGCCGCTGCAGACCGGGCTGAAGTCGATCGACGCGATGATCCCCATCGGCCGCGGGCAGCGGCAGCTCATCATCGGAGACCGCCAGACCGGCAGGGCGGCCCTGGCCATCGACACGATCCTCAATCAGAAGTCCGAATGGGAGACCGGCGACCCGAAGAGGCAGGGTGCGCTGCATCTACGTGGCCATCGGCCAGAAGGGCCTCGACCATCGCCTCGGTGCGCTCCGCCCTGGAGAAGGGCGGCGCCATGGAGTACACGACGATCGTCGCCTCCCCGGCTTCCGACCCGGCGGGCTTCAAATACCTCGCCCCGTACACCGGGTCGGCCATCGGGCAGCACTGGATGTACGGCGGCAAGCACGTGCTCATCGTCTTCGACGACCTGTCCAAGCAGGCCGAGGCCTACCGGGCCGTCTCCCTCCTCCTGCGCCGTCCGCCGGGCCGCGCAAGCCCTATCCGGGCGACGTCTTCACCTGCACTCGCGTCTGCTGGACGCGCTGCGCCAAGCTCTCCGACGACCTCGGCGGCGGCTCGATGACGGCCTGCCGCTCATCGAGACGAAGGCCAACGACGTCTCGGCCTACATCCCCACCAACGTCATCTCGATCACCGACGGGCAGATCTTCCTCCAGTCGGACCTCTTCAACGCCAACCAGCGCCCGGCGGTGGACGTGGGCATCTCCGTCTCCGCGTCGGCGGCGACGCCCAGATCAAGGCGATGAAGAAAGTCGCCGGAACCCTGAAGATCACGCTCGCCCAGTACCGGGCGCAGGCGGCCTTCGCCATGTCTCGCCTCCGACCTCGACGCGACCACGCGCCAGCAGCTGACCAGGGGCGAGGCGCCTCATGGAGCTCCTCAGAGCAGCGGTACACGCCGCACACCGCCGAGGACCAGGTGGTCTCGGTGTGGGCCGGGACGCAGGGGCTACTCGACGACGTCCCGCTCGACCTCGTCCACGCCCTACGAGGCGGGCCTGCTCGACTACGTCCGCCACAACACGAGGCGCCGGAGACGATCGCCCAGACCGGCAGGCCTCGAAGAGGACACCGAGGAGGAGTTGAGACGGGCCGTCGAGGAGCACCTCGCAACTCCCTCGTCTCCCAGGCCTGGTCGCCGAGGAGGGCCCGGCGACCAGGTCGAAGCTGAGGTCGCCCGCGAGCGGATCGTGCGCGAAGCGGGGCTGACGGTGGCCGGAGCACAGAGGATCTTCAAGGAGGAAGACTCAGAACGACCCACTCTGGAGAAGGTGTTCAGGGCCATGGAGCTCATCGCGGCGTCGCGCATCGCCAAGGCGCGCAACGCCGCCGAGGGCTTGACCCCACACCCGCGCCCTCACCCGGTCGATAGCCGCCGTCGCCCCGCACGACCCGAGTCGGATCAGCCCGATGCTCACCGAGCGCACGGACACGAACAGGGTCGCAGTGCTCGTCGTCACCTCGGATCGCGGTATGGCTGGCGCCTACTCCTCTTCCAGAGCTGCGCGAGGCCGATCGCCTGGTGGGCCAGCTGCGGGAGGAGGCGCGACCCGTCTGCCTACGTGTGCGGCGCCGGGGCGAGTCCTACTACCGCTTCCGCGGCGTCGAGGTCGTCAAGTCGTGGACCGGGGAGTCCGACAACCCGAGCATCGCGATGTCCGCGACGACGTCGCCTCGACCCTCCTCCGCCGCTACCTCGCTCCGGCCGACGACGGCGGGGTCGCGGAGCTCATCGTCGGTGCACGCGCTTCGTCTCGATGGTCTCCCGCAGGTCGTCCAGGTCCGCCACATGCTGCCCTGGAGGTCGTCGAGGCCGAGGACGAGGAGGCCGAGCCCGCGGCCGTCGACAGCTCTGGCGACCTGCAGTCGCGGCCCGGCCGCCTCTACGAGTTCGAGCCCTCCGCCGAGGAGGTCTTCCGACACCCTCTTGCCGATGACGTCAGCCAGCGCATGCGCCTCTGTGCTGCTCATGGCCGCCGCCTCCGAGCTGGCCGCGCGACAGCAGGCGATGCACTCGGCCACGGAGAACGCCCGAAAGCTCATCGAGGACTACACCCGCATGGCCAACAACGCCCGCCAGGCGGAGATCACCACAGAGATCACTGAACATCGTCTCAGGCGCAGACGCGCCTCAAGCAGGACGCGTAAACCCGCCGCGAAGGAGAGACATGACCGCCACGCTCGTATCCACCCCCTGGAACCGGACGCATCGTCCAGGTCATCGGCGCCATCGTCGACGTCGAGTTCCCGGCCGACTCCCTGCCGGAGATCAACAACGCATTGACGACCCACGTCGACCTGTCCACCCAGGGCGAGGGCGAGAACTCCTCGACGAGATGCCGCTGGAGGTCGCCCAGCACCTCGGAGACAACATCGTCCGGTGCATCGCCATGAAGCCGACCGACGGGCTCGTGCGGCGCCGTCGTCACCGACACGGGGGCCCCATCGTCGTCCCCGTCGGAGACGTGACCAAGGGCCACGTGTTCAATGTGTTCGGCGAGTGCCCCAACCTCGACGGCGATGAGCCCCTTCAGGTCGAGGAGCGCTGGCCGATCCACCGCAAGCCGCCGGCCTTCGACGAGCTCCGAGGCCCGAGACGCGGATGTTCCAGACGGGATCAAGGTCATCGACCTGCTCACCCCTACGTCCAGGGCGGCAAGATCGGCCTGTTCGGCGGTGCCGGCGTCGGAAAGACGGTCCTCATCCAGGAGATGATCCAGCGCGTGGCCCAGGACCGACGGCGTCTCCGTGTTCGCGGGAGTGAGGGGAGCGCACCCGCGAAGGCAACGACCTCATCCGCGAGATGGGCGAGGCCGGGGTCCTCGACAAGACCGCCCTCGTCTTCGGCCAGATGGACGAGCCGCCGGGCGTGCGCCTGCGCGTGGCGCTGTCCGGCCTGACCATGGCCGAGTACTTTCCGCGACGTCGAGAACCAGGATGTCCTCCTTTTCATCGACAACATCTTCCGTTTCACCCAGGCGGGTTCGAGGTCTCCACCCTGCTGGGCCGCATGCCCCTCGGCCGTCGGGCACCAGCCGACCCTTGCCGACGAGATGGGCGCCCTTCAGGAGCGCATCACCTCCACGCGGGGCATTCGATCACCTCGCTGCAGGCGATCTACGTGCCCGCCGACGACTACACCGACCCCGCTCCGGCCACGACCTTCGCCCACCTGGACGCCACGACCCAGCTCTCCCGCGAGATCGCCTCGCGCGGCCTGTATCCGGCCGTCGACCCGCTGACCTCCACCCGCGCATCCTCGACCCGCAGATCGTGGGCCAGGCGCACTACGACGTCGCCACCCGCGTCAAGGCCATCCTCCAGAAGAACAAAGAGCTGCAGGACATCATCTCCATCCTCGGCGTCGACGAACTCTCCGAGGAGGACAAGGTCACGGCTGCCAGGGCCCGGCGCATCCAGCAGTATCTGTCGCAGAACACCCACACGGCTGTGAAGTTCACGGGCGTGGAGGGCTCGACCGTGCCGGTGGACGAGACCGTCGAGGGCCTTCCGCCGCCTGGCGGACGGCGAATACGACCACATCCCCGAGCAGGCCTTCTTCAACATCGGCGGAATCGAGGACATCGAGCGGGCGTGGCGCAAGCTTGAGAAGGAGCAGGGCTGATGCCCGCGGACGCGGCGCTCATGAAGGTCGAGATCGTCGACAGGAGGGGACGCGTGTGGGCCGGAGAGTCCGGGCACGTCTCCGTGCCGTCCCACGACGGCGCCATGGGCGTCCTTCCGGGGCACACGCCGCTCATGGCCCTCCTGAGCCCCGGAAGGGTCGAAGTCCTCCAGGGGCGACGGCCGCCACCTCGTTCCTCGAAGTCGACGGGGCTTCGTCACCGTCGACGAGGACCTCGTGTACGTGGTCGTCGAGCAGTCCGACAAGGGGCATTCGGAGTAGGGTCCGAAAGACACGAGAGGAGGCATATGGGTCCACTGGGGTACGTGTCCGCGATCCTGTGCGCCGCGCTGGTCTTCGCCCCTGCTCGTGGTGATCGCCTATACGCTGCGGGCTGCGCGCCCTCCTGTCCAAGTACGGCGCCGTCCAGTGCGCCCTGCGGCCCATCGGCGGGCGGTGGCGGACCGGCATCGCGACCTTCCAGGGGCACGCGATCGTCTGGTACCCCCGCAAGGCCGCCAACCTCAAGCCCGCCTTCGTGTTCTCCCGCGAAGGCCTCGAACCTCGCGGGAAGCCACAGGTGCCGTCCGACGCCGGTTCGCCAGAGATGTCGATCGTGGACATCTCCTCGGCGGGAGACGCTACGAGCTGTTCATGCCCACCCTCGCGTTCGCGGGGCTCGTCTCCCTGGATCGACGCGGCGGCCCCTCGGAAGAGCCGACCGACCTCGGGTAGGCTTGCTCGGTATGCGTCGTCGTTTCGCTGAATGCCCGTGGACTACTCCGGCCGCCTCGATGCACACTCGACAGGGCGGTCAGGCTCCTGATGGTCAGCCGACGGCTCGGTGCTCGTCCACGCCGACGGCGGCTGGCCCGTACAAGCCGTTGAACTGGATGAGCGCCCCGTGCTCCCTGAAGGTCCGCACTCCCACCGACGTCGAAGCCGAGGAGGGTCGCCGAGGTGTGGAGGTCAGCTACAGGGAAGGCCGACGGCAGGCTCGTCGTCCGGATCTACGACGTCCTCGCGATCACAGCATGGACTTGGGCGCAGAGCCCGGGTTGGTCAGGGCGACGGCGTCGAGGGCGCATCTGCAGAGGCTGCTCGCCGAACAGGTCGAGCGCGTAGGGGAGGGTCAGCCTCGTCCGCCGCGAATTCCCGACGCCGATCGGACCCGTGGACCTCATGCTCCGCGACGGGGAGGGCGGCCACATCGCCGTGGAGGTCAAGCGGCGGGGCGAGATCGACGGGGTCGAACAGCTGACGCGCTACCTCGACCTGCTCGGGCGCGACCCGCTCCTGACTCCGCTGCGCGGAGTCTTCGCCGCGCAGGAGATCAAGCCCCAGGCCCCGGGTCGCTCGCCGAGGACCGGGGATCGACTGCCTCGTCCTCGACTACGACGATGCGCGGGCTCGACAACCCCGAAGACCGCCTCTTCTAGGGGCTGCGATGCGACGATCGAAGAAGCACTCCAGGGCCCTTCCGCCCGATCGACGAACGGGCGGCTATGGGCGGCGTCAGACGCGAGACGGGCCGGGACGGAGTCGAATACAAGGTCCGCCGCATCCCTTCGGGCGCCAAGGACTACGTGTGCCCGGACTGCAACCAGAGGATCCCCGCCGGCCAGGACCACGTCGTCGTGTGACCGAGGACACGCTGTGGGGAGCCCAGTACGGCATCGACTCGCGCAGGCACTGGCACTCCTCCTGCTGGCGGAGGTACCGCGCACGCGTGTGAGACACGCCTGCACCGCCACGGCTCCCTGTCGGTATCGCGGATGCGTAAGACGCACTCCGATGCGTGAGGGCCCGGAACGCTCCGGGCCCTCACGCGCATTCGCGGTTTCTCAGCTGACCTTCTTGATGGCCGGCTTCGACCCCTTGGCGCTCTTCGCCTTCTTGGCGTTCTTCGCCTCGGCGGGCTTGGCGTCCTTCGGCGCCTTCTTCGCCTCAGGCTCCTTCTTCGCCTCGGCGGGAGCGGGCTCGGCGTCCTCGACCGGTGCGTCCTCGACCGCCTCGACGACCGCCTCGTCCTCGCCGGCGTCGCCGCCTTCCGCGACCCGTCCATCCACGCCGGCTGCGCGGCGACCGGGGCGGGCTTCAGCCCCGCGGCCTCCATGATGCTGGAGAGCACCAGCCCCGACTCGTTGGGGCGAGCATGGCGCGCATGTCGTCCAGATAGGACGTCAGGGGCGTCGCACTGCGCCTGGAGCGAAGCGACGTGCTCGTCCGCCTCGGCGGTGCGCGCGGCGGCCTTCGTCGCAGCGGCCTGGCGGATGCGCTGGGCCTCCTCGCGCGCGGCCGACAGGAGTCCTCGGCCTCGTGCTGGGAGTCGGCGATCCTCGTGGCCGCTTCCCGCTTGCTCGACTCCGTCAGGGCTGTCGCGCGCTGGGTGGCGATGACCAGGCGACGCTCGGCGTCCTCGGCGCGGGATTCGGCGTCGGCGACCATGTTCTCGGTCTGGCGGCGGGCTTCGGCGTCAGCCGCGGCGCGCTCGGAGGCGGCCTCCTCGCGCATGGTCGTCACCTCTCGATTGGCGGCGGCCCTCAGGGCGGCGACCTCCTCGTTAGCCCTCGGTGCGCAGGCGGTTGACCTCGCGTTCGGTCTCGGCGCGCAGCGTGGACATCTCCCTGCTCGGTCGACGTGCGCATGTCCGCCAACTCGGCGTCCAGGCCCGCCTTCATGTGCTCGATCTCGTGGGCGGTCTGCGAGCGGAGCGTGGAGGACTCGTTGGTCGCCAGCGCCCGGACGCGGTCGGCCTCGCGCTCGGCCGGAGGAGACGAGCTCTTCCGCCGTGTGCTGGGCATTCGCGGACAGCGCATCCGCCTCTTTGCGTGAATTGTTGCGGAGCTGTTCGGCTGCGGAGCGCGCCTGGCGAGCGTCTCCTGGGCTTCGGACTCGGAGGAGGCGGCCAACCCGGCGGCCTGGGCCTGGGCGCGCGAGACGATGGCCCGTGCGTCCGCATTGGCCTGGGCCATGACGTCCATGGCCTGCTTCTCCGTCGAGCGGAGAAGGCGTTCGACGCGCGATCCGAGGCCTCCGTAGCTCGGCCGGTCGTTCTCCCGCAGTTGGCGCTGCGTGTCCGCGAGCTCTCCCGAGAGCCGCAGGACCTTCGAGTCGAGGTTGGACACCTGCGTGCGTGCTTCGTCCAGTTTCTCCTGAGTTTCCTCGAGCTGTACCGAACGAGTGGATCTGCTCGTCGACCTGAGCCCGGTCAGTATCCACGGCGCACGACGGGGAATCGTGCGATTTCCTCAACCATTGTTTGGCCTTTCCAGATTGTGGCAGGGGGTGTGTAGGCGCCGGCAACTCGTGCACATGGCTGAGAGACTCGGCTTCATCCCAACATGACTAGAATACGAGGAAGGAGGGTGATGTACCTAACCCGTTCCAGTGAATGTGAGACGGTATCGTTATTGAAACGTTATAAACTGAGGGTTGACGTTCCCGGGCGGACCGCCGCCGCGACGGCCGGCCTCACGACACACACGCGGAACACCTTCGGATGACGAGAGGGAGAATATGCGAAAAGATCGCCGGCATCGCGCTATGCGTACTGGGCCTCATCGTTGCGATAGCGGGTTTTGCCACGGGAATACTGGGCAAGTCCGACGGCGAGGCCACGGCCGTGGCCATAGGGTGGATCGACGCCTTACGTCTACACCGCGCCCGGCGTCCTAGACGCCGCCGACTCGAAAGTCAAGGTGCGAGTGGCCAGTGTGGATGGATCCAATGTCACTGTGGCGTTCGGAACTTCCCAGGACGTGGAGGCCTGGGTCAAGGGCGTCAAAGCGACCCGCATCACGGGTCTGAAGAGCTGGAAGGAGCTGCGACCAAGAGCTCGCAGGGAACCGTGGAGGGATCCCTGCGCTCAAGGACTCGGACATGTGGTTGGAGACCAAGACCGGCGGGAAGGTCGTCGAGGCCGTCTACGACGTCAACAAGCCGGGAGCCATACTCGCTCATCGCCACGACGGACAAGGGCAAGGCCCCGGAGGTCTCCCTGACGTGGCAGCTCGAGGAGAAGCGCCCGACCACCGTGCCCGTCATGGTCATCGGAGTTCTGCTCGCGCTCCTCGGCGTCGTGCTGCTCGTCCTGGCGGCTCAGGACGGGCGCCAGCGGAAGGAGCGCCTGGCGGTGCGCGAGCGCAGGAGGCCCGCCGCGCGGCCAGGCCGGCGCGGCCACGACGGTCTTGCCCTCGGCGGGCGGGTCGCGCGGACGGGACGGCCGCCGGGGCGACGAGAGCGGGCGCGGCCACGTCGGCGGCCCGAGGCCGGACCAGGGCCCCAGGCCGGACCGCACCACGGTGATGGACCGCAGCCCCGGCCGGACCGCGCCTTCCGGCCCCGGAGGGCCTCGGCCGCTCCCGGATTCTGGGAGACCGCGCGCGCGGACCATGACACCGCCACGGGCCACGCGTTCGGCGCCGGCGTGCTCGCGGCCAGCCCCCGCAGCGAGGAGCTGCGCAACCGCGACTCTGTCCGCGGGCGACCGACTGGTCCTCAACGCTCCCGGAGGGAGCAGGACCCCCATCGCCGACGGAGGGACATGCCGTTCCCCCGAGCTCGACGAGACGCCGACAGCCGACGGCATCCCCACCATCTCCGAGGCCGCGTCGGCGGCCCTGCTCGGACGAGGCCTGGCAGTCCGATGGCGCGTGGTCGACGACGAAGAACCCGACCTCGGGAGGCCGACGACGACCACCGGCCCAGAAGTAAGGCAAGAAGTGAGGACTGATATGCACAAGAAGAGCACAGCCGTGGCCCTGGCGCTCGCCTTCGCGGGCTCTCGCTGGCGGCCTGCGGCGGGAACGACGCCAAGCTCCCCTAAGCCGAAGACGGCCACAGGCGTCGCGTATCCGGCCATGTCCACGGAGCGTTTCGGGAAGGTCCAGAAGAAGGTCTTCACGGCGATATCCCAGGCGGACGGCTCGCTGAACGCCGATGCGCTCACGGCCCGCGTCACCGGGCCGATGAAGACGATCCGCAGCGCCCAGTACAAGCTGAAGGGGATCCTCAACGACGGCTACACGCTGACGGAGCTGTCGACCCTCACCAGCAGGCAGGGCATCGCCGTCTCGGGCGACGGGTCCTTTCCTCGCCTCGGATTCAGCGTCATGGAGCCCGTCAAGGGGACGACGCTGCCGAGCTTCGACGTCTTCCTCCAGTCCACGGCCCGCAACAACTGGGCTCTGGGGCTCGCTCTACGTCGAGGCGGGCGCCACGCTCCCCAGCGTGAAGGTCGGCAAGTCGAGGGCTCGAGCTCATCGGGGCCGAGGCGAACGAGGGACTGGCGGCCGGGCCGGCCCAGACGGTCGCCGCCTACGTCCAGCTCAACAACACGCGCTCGGACGCCAAGCGCCCTGACCTCGCCAACGACAAGCTGCGCACCCAGCTGGCCGCCGCGCACGACGAGAACGCCAAGTCGGTCAGCGCATCGGGCACGGTGTCCACGGTCTTCGGCAGCAACCCCAAGGAGATCTACTCCGTGCGGACCGAGGACGGCGGGGCCCTCGTGGTCAGCGAGATGGGCTACAACATCCAGCACAGCCTGACCCAGCCCAACGGGAAGATCACCCTCACCGGCATCCAAGGGGTCATGGCGACCGGGAACGCCTCCGGCAGCGTGAACGTGACGGGGACGACGACGTCGTCCCTATACGATGCTCGTCGCCTTCCACGTGCCGCCGGCCAACGCCAAAGACAAGACGATCAGACTCGTCGGCTCGTCGATTCCGCAGCTGACGTCAGTGGGGTGAGGATACGATGACGGAATCTCTGGGAATGTACGGAGCGGTGGACCTCTCTTCTCTGTCGGCCCCTCCCGCGGGCGGCGGAGAGGCGGCGTCGAAAGTACGGGAGGCGTCGTCGTCGACGTGACGGCGCAGTCCATGGCGAGCGCCCTGACGTCTCCGCCAAGCTCCCCGTCGTGCCTCGTCTTCTACTCCGCCCGCTCGGAAGCCTCCGTGGCGCTCGACTCGCGCTTGCAGGAGATCGCCGTCCGCCGCGGGGGCGCTTCCAGCTCGGCAGGGTCGACGTCGACGCGGCGGTGGAGGTCGCCCAGGCCTTCCGCGTGACCGGCGTCCCGGCGGCCGTCGCCTCATCCAGGGCCAGCCCGTGCCGCTGTTCCAGGGCGCGCCGGCCGACGGGGAGATCGACAAGGTGATCGACCAGGTCCTGGCCACAGCCGCCCAGTACGGAATGACCGGAGTGCTCGACGGGCAGGACGGAGCCGACGAGCCCGAGCCCGAGATCTCCGAGCACCATCGCGCGGCGCTCGACGCCATGGAGGCCAATGACTTCCACCGCGCGGCGGACGAGTTCAGGGCCGCCCTGAGGGAGGAGCCCGGCAACGCCGAGCTCGCCTACGGCCTCGCGCAGGCCGAGCTCATGTCCAGGGTCACCGGCACCGACCCGAACGCGATCCTGGTGAGGGCGAGCAGCCTTCCCTTCACCGACGTGGAGACTCAGCTCGCCGCCGCCGACGTCGAAGTGGCCTACGGTCGCGCCCAGTCCGCCTTCGCCCGGCTCATCGAAGTCGTCAAGGCGACGTCGGGGCAGGAGCGCGAGGACGCCCGCAAGCGCTTGGTCGAGCTCTTCGAGGTCGTCGGCTCGGCCGAGCCGCTGGTCGCCGAGGCGCGCAGAGCGCTGGCGAACGCCCTCTCTAGCCGGTCTCGACCGCTCTGCTCGGACGCCCCGCCGACGCGATCGACGGGCGTCCGGGCGCGGGCTTCTGCTGCGCCTTCGGGCGTCGGAAACCGGCCGGGTCGGCCTCCGACGGCCCGCGGCCAGGCGCCGGGTCAGCTGTCCTCTCGGACCAGCCAGGCCGTCGCATCGGCGGGCACGGCGCCGGGCCCCTGCCGGCGGAGCCGCCGACCTCGGCGGAGGAGATGAGGACCCGCCAGCCGTCGGGGACGTCGATCGGCCTCGTCGAAGGCGGTGAGGACCAGGACGTCTTCGCGCCGCGGCGACGTGTTGAGGTAGCGCAGGCCGCGGGCCCGGACGCCGGCGACGTCCGCGAGGCCGCCGTGCCCCTGCCGAGCCGCCGGCGCAGGGCGAGCATCCTGCGGAAGAACGAGAGGGTGGAGGCTTCGTCGGCCACCTGCGCGTCGACGGCCAGCTCGCGCCAGTCCGCGGGCTGGGGAAGCCAGGACGAGCCTTCCGGTGAGAAGCCGAATCCGGGCGCGTCGCCGACCCAGGGAGGGGACGCGGCAGCCGTCGCGGCCGGTCTCCCGGCCCCGGGTGCGGAAGAAGGCCGGGTCCTCCCGCACGTCGTCGGGCAGGCTCGTGTGCTCCGGCAGGCCGAGCCCTCCCCTGCCAGATGTAGGCGGATCCGGGCAGGGCGGCCACGAGCAGATGCATGGCCAGCGCCCGGCGCAGGCCGAGGCGGCCGTCGGGCTGCGGGTCCTCGGCGCGATCCCGTCGGGCCTGCCCGTGGGGTCGGCCATGCCGAACCGGGACGTCGCCCGGACGACGTCGTGGTTGGACAGCACCCAGGTGGTCGGCGCCCCGACGGCGTCCATGGCCGCCAGCGAGTCCGCGATGACCTCGCGCAGGCGATCCCGGTCCCATCCGCATTCCAGGAATTGAAGTTGAACGCCTGGCTCATCTCGTCGGGACGGACGTGGCGGCCAGTTCGGCGGCGGGGGCGAGCCACGCCTCGGCGACGAGCATCCGGTCGGGCCCTGAACTCGTCGAGGACCGCCCTCCACTCCCGGTAGACACCGGACCGCGCCGACGTTCCACATCGGCGCCGGAGGGTGTCTCGCGGCGTCGCCGCGGACCATGGTGACCCGGTGCTGCCAGTCGGCAGTGCGTCCTTGGCGAGCCAGTGGGCGACGTCGACTCGGAAGCCGTCGACGCCGCGGGCGAGCCAGAAGCGCAGGATGTCGCGGAACTCCGCTCGGACCTCGGGGTTGGCCCAGTTGAGGTCCGGCTGCGAGGAGTCGAAGAGGTGAAGGTACCAGGAGGTGTCGTCCCGCCACGGTGAGCCGGGCGCGTCGGGGCGGTCGCACACCCGCGTCCAGGCGATCGAGCCGAAGACGGACTGCCAGTCGTTGGGCGGGCTGTCGCCTCGGCCGGGCCGGAACCAGTAGCGCTCCCTGCTCGGGCGAGCTGGCCCGGCTTCCAGCGCCTGCGGAACCAGGCGTGCCGGTCGCTCGTGTGGTTGGGGACGATGTCGACGACGACCTTCAGCCCCACCTCGTGCGCGCGGGCGATGAGGGCGTCGGCGTCGGCCAGCGTGCCGAACCTCGGATCGACGTCGCGGTAGTCCTCGACGTCGTACCCGGCGTCCTTCTGGGGGCTGCGGTAGAAGGGGAGAGCCAGACGGCGTCGACGCCGAGCTCGGCCAGGTAGGGCAGGTGCGAGTGATGCCCGGCAGGTCGCCGACCGCCGAATGCGAGGAGGCGAAGGAGCGCGGTAGACCTGGTAGATGACGGCGTCGGACCACCACTGACGGGGAGGGGTGGGGCGGTGGAGTTCACGGGGCATGGCTGATTCCTAGGATCGGGGGTGCGGTGGAGGGAATGAGACGCCGTGGAGTCGCGGACGATGAGTTCGGCGTGGAACTTGAGCGAGGCCTGGGAGACCGGGGCCTCGTCGATGATGGACAGGAGCAGGGAGACGGCCGCCCTCGCTCATGGCGCGGACTGGCTGGCGGACGGTCGTCAGCGGCGGCGACGAGAAGGCCATGAGCGCCGAGTCGTCGAAGCCGACGACGGAGACGTCGGCGGGCACCTGCAGGCCGCGCCCTTCGCACTGGCGGATCGCCCCCAGCGCCATGACGTCGCTGCCGCAGATCAGGCCGGTGCAGCCGTCGTCGAGGAGTTTCGCCGGCCGCCGCCTGCCCGCCCCTCGACGGTGTAGAGCGTGTTGGCGACGTTCAGGGGCGAGTCCGGCAGGAGGGACGTCATGACCTGCCGGTACCCTGCTCCTTGTGCTGGGAGGGTGAAGCGCGGGGCCGAGGGCCAGTCCGATCCTCGTGTGTCCCAAGGAGATGAGGTGGCGGACGGCCTGGGCGACGGCGTCAGTGTGGTCGGTGGACACGTCAGGGGCGTCGATCTGCTCGTGCGCGCCGTTGAGCGTGACGAAGGGGACCCGCATCTCCTTCCAAGCGGGCGTAGCGGGTGGTCGGCAGGCTAGAGTCGGCGTGCAGTCCGCTGAGGAAGATGATCCCCGAGACCCGCTGGTCCAGGAGGAGCTGGACGTAGGCGTCCTCGGTGATGCCGCCCGCCGTCTGCGTGCACAGCAGGGGAGTGTATCCCCTGGCGGCCATGGTCGTCTCGAGGTTCTGCGCGAAGCTGGGGAAGATCGGCTGGACAGTTCCGGGACGATGAGGCCGATGAGCCCGCCGGGCCGCTGGCGCAGCCGCTCGGGACGCTCGTATCCGAGCAGATCGAGGGCGGTGAGCACCGCCTGGCGGGTCGCGGGCGCCACGGTCTCCTTGCCGCTGAGGACGCGCGAGACGGTTGCCGTGGACACCCAGCCTGGCGAGCCAGATCGGCCAGGCGGACTCTCTCAGTCATGGATCACTCCCGGGGCTTCTGCCGCTCCCCACCGCCGTGTTCGTCGGATGCGCACAGGCACGCGATGTGCCTTGCGAAAAAGTTTTCACCGACCCGACACGGGATGCTAACCCGCCGACGGCGGCGAATGCCCGGCCGCGCGGCCGCCTGCCGGCCGAATCCGGGCCCTCGAGGCCGCGCGGGGTTCGCGGAGGCTCCGTCAATCGTGCTTTTCAGTGGGTGCCGGGCTGAGGCGCGTTGAGGTACGGCGGTTTTGTAGGGTGGGGTTGAGGAGTTGACGCCTGTCAGGCGGGTTGTCCGGGCGGTGGTCCCGGTTCCGTCGCCCCTCGCCCCTGGCCTGGCTCCAGCCCAGCCTGGGCGGCAGGGTGGCGGAGAAGGGCACTGGCGTCTATTCGATCGCCCCGCAGGGCTGGGACCGCTTGGTTCGCGGCGAGTCACCGGTCCCGGGGCGCGTTTCGTCCTGCGAGGTATTCTCGTAGCGCATGTTTCCCATTGTGTCAATGGGTAGTGGTTCCCGTTTTGGGGAGTGGCGTGGTGGTGGGGGTGTGGGGTGGGTGGCTGCTCGGGTGTGGTGTGTGTCTTCCGGTTGGTGTGGTGGGTGTGTAGGCTGGGGTGTGTTCGCATAGCGGGGGCGTTGGGTTCCTCGGGAATGAGGGGTTGGCGGTGGCCGGTTGAGTGTTCTTGTTGGGCGGATCGAGTCTTTCGACCGGTGGGGCTGGCAGGCGGTCTGCGGGCGAGTCGTGATCGGCGCGTGGGGAGCGGCTATTCCCGTTGGAGTTTTTAGCCCGGTCAGGCGGCCGGGTGGCATAGTCAAGTGTCGTGCTCGCTGCTCGGCGAGAGCTTCAAAAAGTAATGAAAGCCTTAAAAGTGAGGAGTTGGTTGTTGTGGATAGTTTGGCGCCGGGGTGCGGGCGTTGCCGCAGCCGGAGCGGATGACGACTGTGGGGAGTATTGCTGAGGCGTTGCATCATATTGCTGGGGCGATGAGTGATACTCAGGTGATGACGGTGGGTGAGAGTATTGTGGGGTGGGTTGGTGAGAGTGCGGGGGCTTTCGCTCATGAGGCTCGTCATATTCAGGCTGCTGTGCGGAAGACTCAGGAGGCGATCGCTGGTATGGTGACGGCGTTGAATGAGTATCAGTCGGTGTGTGATAGTTTGACGCAGCAGATCACTGCTCATCAGCAGAAGTGGGATGCGAATATCGCCTGGTATAAGAAGGCTGTTTCAGAAGTGAAATTGCCGGATAGCGGTCAGAATTTCACTGAACTTATTACGGATGCAACTGGTTTTAATGAAATCTAAACCTATTATAGATGCAGCTGGTCTAATGAAAAATGGAGAAGGCGTATTTGAGGGTTCAGTTGGATGAGTGTCAGGCGGATGAGGCTCGGTCGTATAATAAGACGGTGAGGCGGTTGATGCGGCGGCGGCGTCGACGGCTGCTAAGTTGAGGGCGGCGATTGATGCGGTGGTTCCTCGGGTGGGGGGCCTGGTGGGGGCGGGGTGTTCCGTCGCGGGCGGCTGTGGGCTTTGGCGTTGTTCGGGGGACGAAGGGATTTTTGGCGGCGCAGAGCAGGTGGGCTGCTGCTCAGGCGGATGCTCCGGCCGCGGCGGCGCTGATCGACCGGACCGATGGTAAGACGGGGGTGCTAGCCAGGCGGCGGTGCGTCAGTTCAACGCGACCTATGGGGGCCCGTTTGGCCAGCGACCCTACTTCGCCACCATGCTCATCAGACACATCGGCGCAGAGAAACTCTATTCGATTACCGCGGCTGTCAGGGGATCTGGGGGTGTCGGATTCTCATAAGGCGCTTTTGAAGGTTTTTCACGGCTAATATGGGGGCGGGTTTGATTCTGGCCACCGGCGGCAGCTCGACAACGGATACCGGCACCACCACCGGGTTCAAAGCCCTGGACAAGGCCCTGACGGTGGATTTGGCACGAAAAACCGTCCGCCAATGGCGCTCAGACTTCCAAGCAGCACTCAACAAATACGGACAGAAGGAGTTTCTTCCTGATGGAAAGATGATTGCAGATGAAAAACCGGCGTCGAAGCAGAGCGGGCGGAGCGTTGGTACGGTGACGCCAAGCCGCGGCTATGAGCTTTTAGGTCAATACCTTGCTTACGGGGGCGAAGGCTCATCCTGAACTTTCCGTTGGCGATCACTTCCTCAACGGTGTTGATGGGAAGAATTCTGTTGCACATGCCATGGTTGATTATGATATGAAGCATCCTACTAATTTTTAATATGAAGCATAATATTAATGATGTGCATCAGCAGTCTGGAGCTCTTCAGGGAATATGAAAAGTCTTCTATATTTGAAGACGGTGTATCGTGGGATTATATTCAACACTTGTATGAAGAATGGATAATGCGCCGGATAAGACTCCTTCGCAGGAATTTATGAATTCTAAATCTAATTTTATTGGGATCATGACGGTAAGAGCAGTACGCCGAATGAGCCGATGAATATGGCGCGGTATCTTGTAGGGAACCGTAAATGTATGACTGAGGATAATTATCATAATTTTTTCTTTGTCTACAGATGATAAGGGGAATGCTTTAGGTCGTTTAATTAATGAGATTTCTGGGGATACGTCGAATCCTGCTTCTGTGAATATCGCACGTGAATCCATTAAAGGGCATAATGATGGATTGAATAGGAATTATGATCGTGTAGGGCCCGTTGAGATTACGGAAAAATCGGTGGGCAGAATGCTTTCGGCCATGAGAATTCTGGTTTCCGTTCTCATATCGGAAATATTTTACAAGAGTACATGTCTGATATTGTCGAAGAGAAAAAGCAATATACGGGTATTGATAAGGGCCCGCTGCAAGCTGGGATGTGCGCGACAAACGATATCACATGGTATTTGATGCTGAAACATACAAAATGTTTCATGATCAGCTCAAAAACTGATTCATCAGGCAAATTAGTGGTGGAGCAACAGTGTGAATTTATGAAAGATATCGGGCACGACAAAAATTAGTAAAAGACTATTGCAAAAATACTATCAATCAATTGACGACTGATTATTATCAAGCGTATACCGCGTATGGTGAGAATAGGCATAAAAATGATCTAAAAAGTATGTTGTTGAAAAATTATTCAAATTTTTAACTAGTCTTAAGCAATCGGAAGTCAGTGCTGGTGTTGAAAAATCGAAAAACTACGGTAGGGAGTGCTGTAAATTTATTTAAAGTACTTAATTCACATATAACTAGTAAAATACCGATCATTGGACCTAGTCTTCAAAACGGCAGGAGATGAACAGATTCAAGTTTTCAATGATAAGTTAATTGAAAGACCATTTCAACTATTCATCTAAGGATGCCGATGCGGAAATAAAGGTTTCGGATGTCCAAATGATTATACATAGCGGATATATAGATGACGATAAATTAACAAGCCCAACAGTAAAAAGAATACGATAATCCTCGAGGTAACACGAAATTACAGAACATTCCCGGGGCACGGGAGTATTCTGATATGCTTCCTGAGGAAGAGCGTGATAGTAATGGCCATGAAATTATCTCGAAAGACTTGAGTTATGAGCAGAAACAAGCAAGAAAACGTTTTCATCTCAGTGAAATGGAATGGCCAACGCGGTTAGCATATACAACTGTAAATTATTATTAGTACTATATAACGGATGAAAAGAGTAATCGTGCACACGTTAAAATTTGTAAAAATTATATTCGCATTGTTGTTTGCATATAGTTCCATCTAATTGCACATCCGGTGAGTCCAATGTGTCGAATTCACCAGATGCGTTGAGAAAAGAAGTATGTGAGAAAAAGAGAATAATATTAAATTTCCTTTAAAAAGTAAAAACATCAGTATGGTACAACAGTTATAGATAAAAACCCTCAACGAGTTGCTGTTTATAGTACTTTACCATCGTGATGAGGACGTATTCCTCGCTCTTGACGTCGTTCCTGTAGCGTTGTCGGAATTAGCGAGGAAGATGCTTTTCCGCAATGGGAAAAAGAGAAAAATACAGCAATTAAAAAGCGCAAAACCCAGTGATAATCAACGCTCCATTTAAAGAGTATTTACAAAACTTAAAACTATGCGTCCAGACATTATCATTATATCAAGCTCGGACTTAAAAATTATAAAAACTATAAAGCTCTATCAAAATTGCTCCTACTATTCCATTTCCTGATGATGTAGTTTATAGCGAATCAAGCCAGTCTTATGTAAAATGCAATTCTATTCAAGAATATTAGGTACGCTGAAAAAGGCGAAAACTATATGAAAAAGTTCGTTTAATTATGAGGAACGCGCTCAATGCTCATCCTATTTTGAGAAGAAAACGCGTTATCGTCGCTTCTGTGTACTCGGAATCAGGTTCTATGTATCGGACACTCAGACCGTAGTGACCCGCGTACCGGATTCCTTTACGATGTCAGCTACCGATTCCCAAAGCCTTCAAATACCAGAGCTTTCGTTCCATTTCCGGGACAAAAATTATCTGATTATTTTTCGGACATCGATGTCTTCGTCCTCACAATCTTACGAATACGAATGCGAAAAACAATCGCAGCCTTACAGGCTGACCAATATGCTATGCAAAATTCCTGCCATTAAAAACGGAAGAATCGTCCAATTCAATCAAAACAATAAAGAATATGGCTATGTGCAGTTATTCATATCCGCTCTCCATCCCTTGGGAGAGTCAATAAATATCTCGACATACTTGAAGAAACAGCTAAGAAATGACCGCACATCCACATCTGACCCGGATGCGCTGGCTGAGGCTGCGCCGGGTCGCCGGGGAGTGCGCCTGGCGACCCGGCACAGCCCGGAGGCTAGTCTTCGCCGCCCTCCGCTTCCTCGCCGTCCTCGGCTTCGAGCTCTTCTCTTCCGCCTCCTCGACGCCCGCGCCGCCTCTTCGGCTTCGGCCGCGCGCCTCTTCTCTCGGCGGCGATCTTCGCCAACTTCAGGGCCTCTTTGTCGCGCGGGGCCAGGTAGACGGTTCCGAAGGGCGGCAGTTCGAGCGACGCCGAATAGGGCGCCCGTTCCAGCCGACCTCGTCGGCCTCGACCGCGCCGGAAGTTGCCGGACCCCCGAGCCGCCGTACTCCAGGGCGTCGGTGTTGACGATCTCGTCCCACTGGCCGCCGAACGGCAGCCCGACCCGGTAGTTCCCGTGCGGGATGCCCGCGAAGTTGCATCACGACGACGAGGATGTCCTCCTCGTCGGCGCTGCGGCGCAGGTAGCTGATGACGTTGTGGTCGCCGTCCGAGCCGTCGATCCACCTGGAAGCCGTGGTTGGTGAAGTCGTCGCTCCACAGGGCCGGGTGCTCGCGGTAGACCTCGTTGAGCCGGCGGACCAGGAGAGACGCCGTCGTGCGAGGGCCTCGTTCGTCAGCCACCACTGCAGGCCCGCCGACCTCGTTCCATTCCTCGGTCTGGGCGAATTCTTGGCCCATGAACAGCAGCTTCTTGCCCGGATGCGACCACTGGTAGGCCAGGAGTTCGCGTACGCCGGCGAGCTTCTGCCAGTCGTCGCCGGGCATCTTCGCGTAGAGGGAGCCCTTGCCGTGCACGACCTCGTCGTGGGAGAGCGGCAGGAGGAAGTGCTCCGAGAAGGCGTAGACGAGGCTGAAGGTGATCTCGCATGGTGCCACTTCCTGTTGACGGGCTTCTCCTCGAAGTAGCGCAGGGTGTCGTTCATCCACCCCATGTTCCACTTCAGGCCGAAGCCCAGGCCGCCGTGCTCGGTCATGGCGGTCACGCCCGGCCAGGACGTCGACCCTCGGCGAGCATCATGATGCCGGGGCGACCCGGTAGGCCGTGGCCGTGGACCCCTGGAGGAAGGAGATCGCCCAGGTTCTCGCGCCCGCCGAAGACGTTCGGCTGCCAGCCTCCCGACTCGCGCGAGTAGTCGAGGGAGCATGGAGGCGACGGCGTCCACCCGGATGCCGTCGATGTGGAACTCCTGGAGCCAGTACAGGGCGTTGGCCACGAGAAGTTGCGCACCTCGCAGCGCCCGAAGTTGAACACGCACGTCCCCCAGTCGGGATGCTCGCCGCGCAGGGGTTGGGGTCCTCGTACAGGGCGGTTCCGTCGAGACCGGGCCAGCGCCCACTCGTCCTTGGGGAAGTGGGCGGGGACCCAGTCGACGATCACGCCGATGCCCGCCTTGTGGAGCTCGCTGACGAGGTAGCGCAGGTCGTCGGGGTGCCGAAGCGCGCCGTGGGGCGTAGTAGCCCGTCACCCTGGTAGCCCCACGACGGCGCGAAGGGATGCTCGGCCAGCGGCATGAACTCGACGTGGGTGAAGCCGCAGTACTGGACGTGGCCGATGAGCTGCTCGGCGATCTCCCGGTAGGACAGCCCCGGACGCCAGCTGCCCAGGTGCATCTCGTAGACGGAGATGGGGCCCGCGTGCGGGTCCTTGCTCGCCCGCTCGTCCATCCACCTCGTCCTCCCAGGTGAAGCGGGACCGGGTCACGATCGAGGCCGTCGACGGGGGACCTCGGCCCGGCGGGCCATGGGGTCGGCCTTCTGGTGCCAGGACAGGTCGGGGGTACTGGATCTCGAACTTGTAGCGCTGGCCCTCCAGGGCGCCGGGGACGAAGATCTCCCAGATGCCCGAGGACCCCATCGTGCGCATGGCGGTGAGCGTCCCGTCCCAGCCGTTGAAGTCCCCGATGACGCGCACGGCTTTTTGGCGTTGGGCGCCCAGGACGGCGAAGCTCACGCCGCTGATCTCGCCCAGCCTCGCTGGGGTAGGTGCGCACGTGGGCGCCGAGCGCTCCCACAGCCGTTCGTGGCGGCCCTCGGAGAACAGGTAGGTGTCCATGTCTCCGACCGTCGGCAGGAAGCGGTAGGGGTCGTCGCTGAGGTTCTCGACGTCGCCGTAGACGGCGACGACTCGGTAGTCCGGAATGTCGGTGCCCGGGAGAACGGCCCTCCAGACGCCACCCCATTCGTGGACTGGCTTCGGTCCATTTTCGGCGGTCTCGATGAATACGCTGTCGGCCAGGCGCCGGATCGTGCGCACGGTGACGCAGTCCTCGGCGATGTGCGGTCCGAGCACGTCGTGCGGCGAGTGGTACCAGCCGTTGGCCACGGCGTTGAGGACTTCGTCGTCGACGCGGACGTAGGGTGAATCAGTCATGTGCTTTACTCTTCCATGTGAAGGGGGTGGTGTCAGTGTGAGGCGGACAGAGAATGGGGTCGGCCCGAGGATCTGCGCCGCCCGGCGAGCGGGATCGGAAGCCACGTGGGGCGCTGGGCCGCTTCGTACGAAACCCTCGTAGAGGGCCTTGTCGAGGATGAGGGCGTCCAGAAGCACCCGTTCGTGTGCGCCGATGTCGCCGTATCCCGTCAGGAGAAGGCGTCCACGGCCGCCTTCTCCCAGGCGGCCATCGTCTCCTCGTCTGCCCCGGCGGCGACCGCCGAGCCGGTGGCGTAGCCGAAGCTGCGGATCATCCCCGCGACGTCGCGCCTGGCCAGGTCGGGCGTGTTCCTCCGGCCAGCGGACGCAGCGGCTCGCCCCTCGAAGTCGAGTGCGACCCAGCCCCCTGTCCGGAGCGTCGAGGACCTGGGCTGAGGTGGTAGTCGCCGTGGATCCGTTGGAGAGGGGCCAGGTCACGTTCTCCGTGCGCGCGAACACCTCTCGATCCTCTCCTTCCAGGGCTCGAGCCCCAGGACGAGGGCGCAGGCGTCTGCGGCCCTGCGCGACCAGGCGGCCCGGATGCGTTTCCGGTCGGTGGCCTCCGCCTCCACGCGGGGGCACCCGGCTTGGCGAGGGTGTCGTGGATGCGCCTGGTCAGCCTCCCAGGCGGGGTATCGACTCCGCGGCGGCGCCGAGGCTCCCGTCTGAGTCGGCCAGACCCTCGGTGATCACCCGCCAGGCGTCTCGCGCCCCGCCCAGGAACTCCGGGCGACGAGGACGTCGGCGTCCTGGCCGTCCCACGTCAGGTGGGCGGCGCCGCGGGCGCGCGGCGCACGGTCCCCGTGTCGAGAGGACGGCCTGGAGGTGGACGTCGGGTTCGACCCGGGTACCAGGACCCGGAAGATCTTGAGGATCAGGCGTTCCCCGTCCTCCATCGTGTAGACGATCGACGTGTTCGACTGCCTCGCTGGTGAGCCTCTTCGCGCTCGAGACCCTCGCGGGTGGGGCGGGCGCGTCCTCCGCCGGAGTCGTCCGACCGAGGCGGGCAGCTTGGCCAGGGTCGCCTCCGGGTCGCCGACGTCCCCGGACGCGACGGCATGGACGGCCCTCGGTGCCGCACGCCAGCGCGAGGAGCGCCCGCTGGCCGTCCCGGTCCTCCGCGGCGTCGAAGACGCGCAGCCCGCCGAGGGAGGCGATGGGGCGGGGGCGTCGTCCGCATCGCCCGCGGCGTCGCGCAGGACCACGGGACGTGCTGTGGCGGGTCGAGCCGGAGGCGAGCATCCAGCCACAGAACCGTCGCCTCCCATTCGCCCGCGAGTTCGATCGCGCTTTCCACGGCGGCCGGGCCGCCTGAATACCACCGACTGGCCTTCAGCCAGGGTCCGAGTGCCTCTGCGAGATTAGCCATGTTCGCCATCACAGTGCCTTCCTGAGATTAGCATGCTTTCGCCATCACAGTGCCTTCCGAGATTAGCCGTGCTCGCCATCACAGTGCCTTCGCCGAGAGGATGTGAGCGCACTGCCCGCGCGGGTCGAGCCGCACGTAGGGGTGCTCTGCTCCAGCGGAAGGTCTGCCTGCCCAGCTCGTCGGTGACCCGAGGATGGCGCCGCCGTCCCAGCGCGGGAAGACACCGAACGGCCTGAGGTCGAGGTAGACCTCGCGTCCCGGGTGGCGTAGGGTCGAGGTTGAGCGACCGTGATGACTGCGTCGGGCTTGCTGTCGGGGTCTCCTCCGGCGGCGTAGCGGGTGAAGGAGATGACCTTGTCGTTGGACGCTCGGGTTGAGTGACGATCTCCCGCAGGCGCCTGAGGGCCGTGCCGGGAGCGGATGGCGTTGAGGCTGCGAGCAGGTGGGCGATCCTGTTGTACTCGCGGCCTTCCAGTCGCGCACCTTGAACTCGTGCACTTCCTGCTGTCGACCTGCCCTCGGCCTCGGCCGGGCGACGTCTCCACGAGCTTCGTAGCGCCTGGAGTAGACCCCACGTGGGCGACCTGTGGCGGCCAGGACCGCCTCGGATGGAGAAGGCCGCCAGCCCCCGCGCTGCATGTAGGTGAGGATGTCGTGGGTCGTCGGCCGTGAACGCGGGGCGCGCTCCAGTCGTCGCTCTGCCGGGCGAGTTCCCACAGGTAGTCCCTCGATCTCCTTTCTTCTCGGTCCTCCGCGCAGGGCAGGTGTAGGACTGGTGGAGACCCCGCGGCCCCCAGGCCCTGGAGCATCGGGGGCGCGGTGAAGGCCCTCGGCGAGGAAGAGTGACGTCGGGGTGCTCGGTCCGAATTCGGACAGGAGCCGCGCAGAAGGCCAGGGGCTTGGGTGGGGTTGTCGACCCTGAAGATCGCGTCACTCCGTGGAGACCCACAGTTCCAGGATGCGCTTGATCTCGCGGTAGATCTCTCTCCGGGTCGTTGTCGAAGCTGAGCGGGTAGATGTCCTGGTATTCTTCGGCGGGTTCTCCGCGTAGGCGATGGTGCCGTCGGCCCGGGCGGTGAACTATCTCGGGGTGCTCGGTCAGCCACGGGTGGTCCGGCGAGCACTGGAGGGCGACGTCGAGGCCACATCCGTGCCTCTTCGCCTGCTTGACGAAGTAGTCAGTCCTTGAAGGTGCTGAGCTCTGGGTGGATGGCGTCAGCCCCTCCTCGGACGACCCGATCGCGTAGGACTGCCTGGGTCGCCCGGCTTGGCGACGAGCGTGTTGTTGCGACCTCTTTGCGGTTAGTGGTCCCGATCGGTGGACGGGAGTGAGGTAGACGACGTCAGCCCATGCCGGCGATGCGGTCCAGGCCCCTGGCGGCCGCGGAGCGTGCCGGACTTCCACGTCCCGTCGGCCGCCCGCCTGGCGCCTATCGACCGCGGGAAGATCTCGTACACGAGCCGACGAGCGCGCGGATGCGGTCGACGTTCAACGGGTAGGGCGTCCGTCTCGGTGACCAGGTCGCGCACGGGGAGGCGGCCAGGGCCTCCGGACCTCCTGCGACGTGGCGGCGGCGAAGCGCCGTCGGCGGAGAGCTGGCTGTCGGCGACGGCGGCCTGGGCGCCCTTTTGAACGCGGCGCGCGCTCTTCGACCTGGCGGGAGCCTGCCCCACGCCCGCTTGAAGAAGGCCTCCGCCTCTAGGAAGACGAGCGGCACGTCCACGCCGGCGCCGATCTTGATCTCGCCGAGTGACGCCACGTCTGTAGGGTCCGACCAGGCGCGCACCCTGAACCGCCAGCTGCCGGGGCGGGTCGAGGGGTGAGCCCAGGCCCTGCAGCGTCCCAGGCTGGGCCTGACGAGCTCCATCGGAGCGCTCCTGGACCACCGCCCTCGGTCGATCAGGTCCGCTTCGGCGGCGAAGGCGTCGTGGCCTCGCGGAAGATCGTCGCCTGGACGGGGGAAGGATCTCGTGCTCGGTTCCCTCGGCGGGCAGGCGCCCGCATTCGACGCGCGGTGTGACGTCCATGATCGGGATCCGGCCGATCACGGCCGCGCCCGCCTGCCTGCCGGCCGCGGACTCCTCCGTTTCTGACGATGATGGCCCGACCTCCGCAGGCCGTCGCGCCTGTGAGGCGGGTGTGAGGCGGCCGCCGCAGGCTCTCAGCGGCCTTGGCAGCGGACTTCTTCGCGTTTGTTGCTGTGGGCGCGCGGGGCGCGGACTTCTCTCGTCGGTTGCTCACACCCCAGCCTATTCGCTCTTTCCCTAGCGTGCACGGGTATCTCACGTAAGATGGGGAAGTCTAGAGAAGGGCTGCGATGTTCAAGTACGACGCATTCATCTCATACCGTCACGTCCACCCCGATATGGAGATCGCTCAGGACATCTGCAGGCGCCTCACCGAAGCCTCTCGTCGTCTCGAAGGCGCGGTGCCGGCGGTCCCCAAGCGCGAGACTTCCTCGTCTTCCGCGACCGCGACGAACTGGCCTCGGGGAGCTGGGCGAGGCCATCGAGAACGCCCTGAGAACAGCGCGTTCCTCATCGTCGTGTGCTCCAGGCGCACGCCCCTCTCGCCGTGGTGCCGCTGGAGGTCGAGTACTTCCGCGAGGTGCGCGACCAGTCGAATATCATCGCCGTCCTCCTCGAGGGCGAGCCCGAGGAGTCCTTCCCGCCTGAGCTCAGGGACGTCAGGGAAGCTCGTCCGCACCCCGGGCGGCGCGGTCCAGGAGCGCCGCGACGAGTTCCTGGCCGCCGACGTGCGCCTGACAGGGTGCGCGCCGAGGGCTTCCCGGGGTACGAGGAGGTCGAATGCGCGACCCGCGCGCCCTGGGTGCGCCCTGAGGAGGAAGTCCGCGGCGCTGCTCAAGCGCACGGAGATCAACCGGATCATGGCCACCATCCTGGGCGTTCCCCTGCGGGGCACATCACGCAGCGCCAGCGGAGCGCAAGATGCGCAGGGCGATGGCGCTGGTCTCCCGCCGTCGCCCTCGTCCTGGGGTGTCCCGCCACGACGGTCAGGCGATGTGGGTGGAAGTCGATGCGGCCGGAGGAGGCCAACGAACGCAACGCCGCCATCACCATGAGCCTGGCGACTACAGGGCGACGCCGACGGCGACCGCCTCTGGGGATCCTCTACTGCGCGCCGCCAGTCGTCCGCGGCCGACCGGTCCATGGGCAGCTACAGCAGGCTTCAGGGGAGTACTACAGCAACCTCTCGGCGGCCACCTCTACGAGGACTACACCCCTGACCCTGGAGATCAAAACGGACTCGGGCGTGCCGTCCTTCGGCCAGAGCGCCTCGGGCGGCGAACTGGTCACCGCCGGCCGGACGCCTCCCTGACCGTGTGGAACGCGCGCAACGGCACGCCCGTCCGCTCGATCCGCCATGCCGAGCAAGCCGACGAAGGTGGGAAAGCGCTCCGCGACGGCTCCTCCTTCTACGCCCCTCACCGAGAATAACGACCTCCACCTCGTCTCCTCGGGCGGGTGGGTCGGATCAGGACGGTCCGCACGGGCGTGGCGGGGCAGGTCGCCAACCTCGTCGTGTGGAAGGACCACGCCATCTTGGACGTGGGGCGACGGCGCCTCCGGAGAAGGTCGTGGGCGTCGACCTGGCCGCCGGCCGCCGGCCTTCGCCATGGACTCTGAACAGGAGGGCGTGGTCTCGGTGGACGTGCGCGACGACGGAGCGGAATCTGCCGTGGCGCTACGCGGGGGAGGCGCTTCCCGGCACGACGCGCGGACCGGCGCCCCTCTCGGCCTGGATCGCCGGGCCGGCCGGCCGGCGCCCTCTGGCGCCTCCGGGTCGCTGGCCCGAAGCGAACTCATCCACTACGCCCCGCGCGGGAATATGCTCGTCTACCTCTCCGGGAGCGCGTTCTACTACAAGGCGGACACCTCCACCGGGAGCGTCCAGGCCGCCGGGGCCTGCTAAGCTGACGCCGACGGGGGCGGTCGCGACTATGCAGGTCCGCGAGGACGGAAACGCCGTGTACGCGCTCTGGGAGTCCTCGGGTTGCCGTCTACCGGTTCGACTTCGCCTCACCGGACGAAAGATGCGGACCCTGCCGGCCGGCGGCAAGGACATCTCCAGGATCGCCATCACGCCGGACGGCGAGCGCCTGGTGGCCCTCGCCAAGGACAACTCTGCCTTCTTCTGGCAGGGCATGGACGACCCCCGGCTGGGCGCCCCTGGCCTCGCGCCCCTGCCGAATCCGGGCCGGAGGGACGGACCCGCTGGGGCGAGCGTCACGCAGGTGTCCTTCTCCGCCGACCGCAAGCGCGCCTTCCTCCTCGGCGCGGACGCGAGGATCACTGTCGTCCAGTGGCGGGGACCGAGGAAGACCGCCTCCGGCAGGGCGCGCCCCAGGCGAAGTCGAACGACGGGAAGACCCTGCGACCCATCTCCTCCGGCACCGGCTACGTCGAAGGCCCCGGCATGCCGCACAACGACGCGAGGCAGAAATCCGGTATCAGGCGGTGGGCGGCGGTGAGCAACGACGGCCGGCGCGTGGCCGGGACCAAGAAGAACAGCTCCTCGGTGATCGTCGCGGAGGGGAACGCGGTGTCCTACGAGTCGGACGTATCGGTCTCCTCCGCGAACGAGAGCGGCCCGCTCATTGCCTTTCTGTCAAGTGACGCTGTCGTCTCGCCGCCTCGGACGGCTCCGTGGTGCGCTACGGCAAGAACGGCCGTCTCAATCGATACGGAGGCAGAGGCGGCGGGGACGTCGTGTCGATCCGCGTGAGCCCGGACGGGTCCTCGTGGCCGTGTCCCGCCGGCACGAGCGGCTACGCGGTCTACCTCGGCGGCGTCCGGGAAGAGGCTGGCTGGCGGCAGGGGGAGGCGCTCTCCCTCGGTGGGGCGTCGGGCAGGCTCGCACGTCCTGGCGATCGACGGCCACGACGTCGTCCGCTCCGATTCCCGCGGGAAAGCCGACCAGAGCGCCTCATCCCGCCGCGCTGGCGGCCCAGGTGGGCACCAGCGCGGTCAAGGACGCCTCCCGGACGGCAGCCTCCCTGGCCTCAGCGACGGGGCGAGCAACGTGACCGTCCTCGACGCCCGCTCGGGCACGGCCCCGCGCACCGTCTCGTCGAAGACCACCTCGCCGACGGCGCTGCTCCTGCACGACGGCCTGGCCTACCAGTCGACGGCTCTGACCGATCTGTCCAACGACGGGCACCGCCGAGTCAGGATCCGCACGCCCGGCGAGCTGGAGAAGCTGCAGACGCGGCCCCTGACGGGCGCACGCCTCGGCGGAGGAGAAAGCGAAAGATCGGCCAATGAGGCCAATGAGGAGGACAGGCCAATGAGTCAGCCATCCGGACGGCGCAGCATCGCCCGCTCCCCCTGTTCATCGCGCTCGCCGTCTCGGCGGTCCTGGCATCGGTGGTCGGCAACGTCCAGGCCATCTGGGGGACGCAGCCGACCCCGTGGGCCGACCTGTCGCCGTCCCTGCACGGAAGCGTCAGCCTTCCTCTTCGAGACGGCGCTCGAAGACCAGACGACCGGGCCCGCGCTCTACGAGATCGCCAGGTGGATCGCCCCGCTGACCACCGCGGGCAGCCCTCCTGGCGGTCTTCGAGGCCATGGTTGTCAACGTCCGCATGCGCCTGCATCCGGTCAGGAGGGCACGTCGTCGTCCTGGGGTGCGGGGAGCGGTCAAGGGCCGTCATCCACCAGGTGCTCGGCTGGAGGGCCCGCCGTCGTGTGCGTGGTCCCGGACACGACCCCGTACGACGAGATCCAGTCCTGAAGCTCCGGCGTCCACGTCGTCGCCCTCGACTACGACAACCGTCGAGACCGAATCCGACCTGCGGGCCGTCAGCGCATCCGGCTGGACACGGCGCTGGGCGTCATCTGCCTGGAGACCGAGCCTGAGAGCTTGGCCACGTCCGCTGGATCGCCGCCCACACGCCCAGGGACGTCAAGGTCACCGTCCACCTCAACTCGGAGAGCCGACGGCTCAGGGAGATCTTCGAGCAGGTCATCCGCAGATACCCCAACTTCGACATCCACTACTCTGACCTGTCGGAGCTGGCCTCCCACCCGCCGCTGAACTCGGGCGAATTCACCATCCTTCCCCCGAACTCGAACAGTCCCGGCGCTTCGTCGCGGGCCAGGCGAGCTCGCTGAGAGGCGCCGGCGGACGCCCGCGGCCCGTCGCCGGCCCGCTTCGGGTTCGAGGAGATCGCCGCGGCTCCCCGCCCTGAGCCGCACGTCCTCCTCGTGGGCGTGCGAGTCGGCCCGAACTCCTGGGAATGCTGGCCAATCTGGGGTGACCAGCCCGCTGGACCCTCTCCGCGTGACGGTCGTGGACAAGGCGGCCTCCTCCCAGGTCGAGCAGCTCTTCCGCAGGTCGAAGACGTCGGGAAGGTTCTGCGCCTGGAGACGGTCGACGCATCCCCAGAGAGCCGCCCCGTGCGCGAACGCCTGCAGGAGATCGCCGCGGCGCATCCGTTCAGCGCGGGCCGTCTACGCCTCGGGCAACCCGCGCGAGTCCCTCCTGAGCGCCGACTCCACATGCCCGTCCTGGGGTCGATCCCCGTGGCGGTCTGGTGCCAGCACCGTGCCGACGTCGAGCCCATCCTCCAGGCCATGCCCGGCGGGCGCTCGCTGCGCCTGTCTCGGCCTCGACACCGAAGTCCTCAACCCCGAGGCGATCCTCCGACCGCTACCTGACCAGGCGCGGCACTTCAACTCATCTACGCCCAGACCACCGCGGAGGTGCAGAGGACTCGCGCCTCCCGCCAGCGCCGAGGCCTCTTGGCGGACCTGAGCACGGTGAAGAGGAATCGAGCTTCGCCTGGCCATGCACAGAGGAGACGTGAAGAGCGCCGTCCTCGACCGGATCGCGCGCGTCTTCACCGGGATCGACGGCCCGGAGCTGGCCAACCCTCTGGGAGGCCCGCCTGAGGCGGGCTCGACCCCGAGGGCGCAGGTCAAGGTCATCGAATCCGACCCTGCTCCTGAACTACATGACGGCCCTCGAGCACCCGCCGATGGTCCACCTTCTACTACCTGCGCGGCTTCGTCTACGGACCCCGAAGGACGAAGTGCAGCGGACGCACGACTGCCTGGTCGACTCCTGGCCCGAATTCCTCAACGGCCCCAAACGCGAGACCGCGATCTACGACGCTCTTCGCCTCGTCATCGACGGGAAGCCGTCTCGACGACGACGTCGGACGAGGCCCCGCGGCCCGGAGACCGCGGGGCCCTGTAGGCCGGCCCGGCCAGCCCAGCAGGTCAGCGTTCATGGCCTCGCGCACCTCGGCGAGGGTGGCCTCGGCGCGTTCGGTCGCACGCCTCGATGCCCCGGCGGAGCACGCCGCGGACATAGCCGGGGTCGGCTTCCAGCCCAGCCCGCCGGGCCTCGGATCGGCGCCAGCATGTCGTTGACGGACTCGGTGACGAGCTTCTTCAGCGCGCCGGCGCCGCCGTCCCGGATCTCCTCGGCGACCGCCGCCGGTTCGCGGCCCCGGGCCATCGCCGCCAGAAGCACGAGGTTGAGACCTCGGGCCGGCTGGCCGGATCGAAGGCGATGCGACGGTCGGAGTCCGTGACCGCCTTCCTGATCAGCTTGGCGGTCTGATCGGCGCTCATCCGCAGCTCGATCGTGTTGCCCCGCGATTTGCTCATCTTCGCCCCGTCGAGCCTGAGGACGGTCTCGGCCTCGGGAAGGAGCCCTGGGGGCGCGGGAAGACTGGCCTGTCCGCCCCGTCCGGATGGCCGTAGCGGGCTTCAGCGGTCGGCGACCACGCGCGTCTGCTCCAGATGCGGCAGCTGATCCCCGCCGACGGGCACGATGTTCGCCTTTGCAGAAGAGGATGTCGGCGGCCTGATGGACCGGATAGGGTCAACAGGAGCCCGGACATCGGCCGGTTGCCGGTCGCCTCGAATTCGGCTTTGACGGTCGGATTGCGCCGCAGCTCGGCGTCTGTGACGAGGGAGAGGAAGGAGCATGAGCTGATTGAGCGCCGGAACGGCCGAATGCGGGAAGACTCGTCGTCTCTCGAGGGTCCAGGCCGACGGCGATGTAGTCCATCGCCAGCGAGAGGACCCGCTCGCGGATCGGCCTGACGCCGTCGCGGTCGGTGACGACCCGGTAGTCGGCGATGACGACCCATGTGTCCCACGCCCGCCTGCCCGCTGGATCCGCACCCGATTGAGGAGCGAGCCGAAGTAGCGGGCCGATGTGCAGGTGGCCGGTCGGACGGTCCCCCGTCAGGACGCGGAACTGCGTCGGGTCGGCGGCGATGCCCGCCTCGATCTTCGCGCTGACCGCGCGCGGGCCTGCGCCAGCGAGGCGTCGCTCGTCGAGTTCTCCAGAGCGTCTCGATGCCCCTGCCGCATGATGTCCTTTTCTCCGTAAGTGATGCTGTCCCTGGATTCTCACCAGCGGCCTGCCCTGGCGGTGGCGGCCGATCCGACGGGCGGCCGGGGATTCGCCGCTTCCGTTCCGCCCCGCGGGCCCGAGCTCCGGGCGCCCCGCGACGCGCGGGGAGCGCAGGCAGACGCGACCGGACCCGAGGTCGCGGATGTCCGAGCGCGCCCTGGCCCGCCGAGCGCGGGGCCTAGGGTCAGGTACACGCGCATCGACAGGGGTGCAGCGACGTCGTCGCCCCGGGGGCGTAGACCGGCGTCACTGAGCGCGGGCGCTCCCACGTCGAGTCCCAGGCGAGCTTGAAGCGACGCACTGCCCGGCGGGAGCGTCACCTGGATGGGCCACGGCGAGCCAGTTGAAGACGAGGAGCACAGTCGGAGCCGGCCCCGCCGCCCGAGCGCAGCATCTGCAGGGTCCGATACGAAGGTCGAACCACAGGTACTGGGGCATGGGGCCGCCTGAGACGTCGAACCAGTCCAGGTCGAGCAGCGAGTCGTTCGCCGGGGCGTACCTGCGTAGAAGCGGACAGGGCGCAACACGGGTTGTCAGCGCGCAGGCGCAGGAGGAAGGCCGCAGTGCTGCGCAGGTCGATCTGCCAGGATCCAGTTCCCAGTTCACCCATGTGAGCGCGTTGTCTCGGCAGCAGGCGTTGTTGTTGCCCATCTGGGACCGGCTGAGTTTCGTCCCCCGCGGTGAGCATGGGGGTGCCCGCCGCGAGGATGAGCGTGCCGAGCATGTTGCGCATCGACTCGGCGGCGCGCCACGGCGATCTCCCCTCGGCACGTTGAGGAATCCCTCCCAGCCGTGGTTCCAGGACATGTTGTCGCTTGCTGCCGTCCCGGTTGTCCTCCAGATTGGCCCTGCTGTGCTTGTCGTTGAAGGAGATGAGGTCGCGGAGGGTGAAGCCGTCGGAGCCGTGATGAAGTTGATCGACGCGTAGGTGCCGCGTCCACCGGTATGCGCCCGTAGCGAAGTGATCGGCCGACCCGCCAGCCTCGTGGCCAGGTCGCGGAGATCGCCCCGCCGCCTCCCTGAGTGATCGACCGGGCTGGGCCAGCCATGAAGCTGCGCACGGTGTTGCGGAAATGGTCGTTCCAGTCGGCGGTCGGAGCCGGGAAACCGCCCCGTGTTCCAGCCGTTCGGCTCAGATCCCACGGCTCGTTGATGAGCTTGACGGTGCTCAGCAGCGGGTCGGTGACCATGGCCATGTAGAAGGGGTGGCTGGCGTCGAGCGCGTTTCGCCGTTGCGGCCGAGCGTGACGGCCAGGTCGAACCGGAATCCGTCGACGCGCGATCTCGCTGACCCAGTAGCGCAGCGAGTCGAGGGTCATCCGGATGACGGGGAGCGCCTGAAGTCGAGCGAGTTCCCGCAGCCCGTGGTGTCCATGAGGACCGCCGGGTTCTCCTGATACGTCACGTAGTAGGTCGTCTGGTCGAGTCCGCGCCCAGGAGACCGTGGGGCCGTCGATGCCCCTCGCACGTGTGGTTGTACACGACGTCGAGGATGACCTCCAGCCCCGCCTCGTGCAGGGACTGAACCATGGCCTTTCACCCGTCGACCACGGCGAGCGGGCTGGAGCTTCCTGCGCGCGCGCGCGTCGCATAGCCTCGGCCCGGCGCGAAGTACGACAGGGTGTTGTACCCCAGTAGTCTCGGCAGGCCCTGTCCACCAGGAAGGGCCGGACATCTTCGCGTGAATGGGCAGGAGCTCGACGGCGGTCACCCCCAGGGACGTGCAGGTCCGGTCACTGCCGGGTGACCGAGTTCCCGCGTACGGTGCCGCGCAGCTCGGCGGGCACGTTGGGGCCGAGGGCCGTCTGCCCTTTGACGTGGGTCTCGTAGATGACCGTGGTGTCCTACGGGGTGCGGGTAGGTGTTGGGCCGGCGATGACTCGCTCACGACGCCGAGCGACGATGAACGGCGCCGAATCGCGCGTATCGCGCCGGAGTGCATGGGGTGGTCCCGTCGCCCACCCATTCGACCTTCTGCGGTACAGCGCCGGGTCCAGCACCGGCGTCTGCGTGATGGGCCTTCGCGTAGGCGGTCGAGCAGGAGCTTAGCCGGATTGTGGACGAGGCTCGATTCGGGCGCCCAGCGCCCGTCGACCCTGTACCCGTAACGCTGGCCGACCCGCACGCCGGGGACGTGGGCGGACCACATGCCTTGGCTCTCGGTGTTGAGCGAGTACTGCCGCCCACCTGTCCCAGGGCGGTCTCGTCGAAGAGGCAGAGGCTGACGTCGGTGGCGTGCGGCGCCAGGATCGCGAAGTCGGCGCCGTCGTCAACGAGATGTGCCAGGGGCCACGGGCAGCCTATGCGCCCGTGTCGTCGCTTCGTGCGCGCGCCGCGTAAGCCGTGAGTGTATCGTCGATCAACGTCACCAGACCATTATCGCAGATTCCGCACCGCGATCAGTAGACGTTACCCGGAAGAGTTTGAGGACCTTCGTCTCAGGACAGCTCCGGCGGACGCCTGTCGCACGGCCTCCGCGCGGCGGCTCCGGCCCCGCCCGTTCCGGCGGTCGGAGCCCGGACTGCATCGGAAGGCCGCGAAAGGATGCCGAGATGGACGCCATGCTGAACCTGGCCCGGGGCGGGTCGACCGCGACGGGAGCTGCCCGCACGCGCCCGCAGGCCGTCGAGGAGGCGCGGAGCGGCGGGGCCGCCCGATTCCTGCTCGTCCGCCAAGGCGACGTCGCCGTCGAATCGGACGAGGTGCTCGTCCTGACCGCCGGCGAGGTCGCGCGCCTCCATCGGCGCAACGCCGAGGACGCGATCTACCTCGGGCGGGTGGACGGGATCCCGTACTTCGCGTGCGACGTCCCGCCGGGGCCGAGGAGGGGAGCGTGAGTTCCGCCCGTGCGGATGCACGCCCACGAGTGGACGACGACGCCACTGCGCTCGCGGTCGAATCGGTGCGCCATCCTCCAGCGGCGGCGCTCGGCCCGCTTCTGCCAGGAGTGCGGACGTCCCCTGCGTCCGGCGAGCGAACGGATGGGAAGCTCTGCGATGGAGGGCACAGAGGCCTTCCGGATCGATCCGGCCGTCATCATGGCGATCCGCGACCCGCAGGACCGCCTCCCTGCTGGCCAGGAACAGCCTCTGGCCCGAACGGCGCTACTCGGTTCTGGCCGGTTTCGTCGAGGCCGGGAGACCCTGAGTCCGCTGTGGCCAGGAGGCCCACGAGGAGGCAGGCATCCGCGCTCGAGGAGGTCCGCTACGCGGCTTCGCGCAGCCGTGGCCGTTCCCCCGCTCCCCGCATGCCTCGCCTACGAGGCGAGGACGCCGTGCGGGCAGGAGGACGTCCGGATCGACGAGAAGGAGATCCAGGACGCCCGCTTCCTCCCCGCGGCGAGCTCAGGCGGGCCGTCGCCTCAGGGGAGATCGCGCTGCCCGGCCTGACGTCCATCGCCGCCATGCTCATCGAGCGCTGGCTGTCCGAGCCGCTGGCGTGAGCGCCGGGCGCTGGCCGGTCCCTCGGCACCGCGCCGGCACGCTGGCTCCGACGCCGAACCGGCACGCGCCGGGAGCTGTCCGGGGGCGTCAGGAGGCGTCGGCGAGCTTGGCCCTTCACCTGCGCGAGGCTCGGATTGGTCAGCGCGCCCCGTCGGCGGAACTCGAGGGTGGGGCACGGTGCGGTTGCCTCCGCTGAAGCCCTTCACGCGTTCGGCGGCTGCGGCGTCCTCCTCCACGTCGACCTCGTCGTAGTCGATCCCGGCCCGGTCGAGCTGGCGTTTGAGGTTCTTGCAGTGCACCAGGTGGTCGTGCACATCGTGATATCGGACATGCGGCCAGTCTAGGTGCCGGCGGGCGCGCCGGGCGGGCGGCGTTCTGCGGCGGGCGTGGCGGAGGCCCGTGCGAGACTTGGACGTGAAGGAGACGCCGATGAACGAATCGCCGGAGGAACTGCTCGACCGCCTCGACCCGGAACAGCGCGAGGTCGCCACGCGGCTGCGCGGCCCGCTGTGCGTGCGGGCCGGCGCGGGCACCGGGAAGACCCGCGCCATCACCTCATCGGATCGCCTGCGGAGTGCGCACCGGCGCCTACGATCCGCACAGCGTCATGGCCCTGACCTTCACTTCCCGCGCGGCCGGGGAACTGCGCGGCAGGCTCCGCGATCTGCAGGCCCGCGGCGTGGCCGCCCACACCTTCCACGCGGCCGCGCTCAGGCAGCTGTCCTACTTCTGGCCGACGGCCGTCGGCGGCAAGATCCCCCCCATCGCCGAGCACAAGCTCTCCATGGTCGCCCAGGCGGCCGGGCAGCTGGGCCTGCGCAACGACGCCGTGTCCATACGCGACTTCGCCTCCGAGATCGAATGGTCGCGCGTGAGCCTCATCGTGGCGGGAGGACTACCCCGCCTGGCGCGCAGGCCGCCGGGCACACCGGCGTCGGCGGCTATCCCCCGAGGAGATCGCCAGGCTCATACGCGCCTACGAGGGTGGTCAAGGCGGACCGCGGCGTCATCGACTTCGAGGACGTCCTGCTCCTGCTCATCGGCGTCCTCATCGACCGCCCTGACGTAGCGCGGACGGTGCGCCGCCAGTACCGGCACTTCGTCGTCGACGAATACCAGGACGTCTCGCCCGTCCAGCACCGCCTCCTCCAGCTGTGGCTGGGGACCGCGAGGACCTGCGCGTCGTGGGGACGTCTCCCAGACCATCTACCTTCGCGGGCCCCTCCGCCTACCTCGCGGACTTCGCCCCTGGAGTCTCCGGGGCGCACACTGTCGAGCTCGTCCGCGACTACCGGTCGAGTCCGCAGATCGTCGCCTGCGCCAACGACGTCATCGCGACGGATCGGTCCAGGGGGCCGTCAGGCTCGTCTCCCAGCTGCCCTCCCCGGTTCCCGTGGCCTTCCACGAGTACGCGAGCGACGCCGAGGAGGCCGAGGCGATCGCGCGCGAGATCCCGACCTGCGCGAACGGGGCGTACCGCTGCAGCGACATGGCGATCCTCTATCGGACCAACCCCAGTCCGCGGAGTTCGAGGCGGCCCCGTCCGCAGCCGGATAGCGTTCTCCTGCGCGGATCCGAGCGATTCTTCTCGCGCCGCGAAGTCCGCGAGGCGATGGTGGGCATGCGCTCGGCCGCCTGGGCCGGCGCCGACGGCCCTCTGGCCTCGGACGCGAAGTCGGTGCTCAGGCAGGTCGGCTGGCGCGAACAGGCGCCCGAACAGGCCGGAGCCGCCAGGGAGCGCTGGTCGGCGCTGGCGGCCCTGCTCAGACTTCGCCGAGGACATGGAGGCGTCCCGCGGCGCCTCCATGGCGGAGTTCGTCGCCGAACTGGAGGAGCGCGCCCAGATCCAGGACGCCCCGACGTCGACAGCGTCACCCTCGCTCTCCACGCGGCGAAGGGCCTGAATCGGCAGGCCGTCTTCTCGCCGGCATGAGCGAGGGCCTCGTGCCGATCTCGCTGGCCGAGGGCCCGGAGGCCGTCGCCGAGGAGCGGCGGCTCATGTACGTCGGCATGAGCGCGCGCTACAGCATCTGCACGTCTCCTACGCGAAGGCAACGGCCAGCGTTCCACCCGCAAGGCGTCCCGGTTCCTGGAAGGCGTCTGCCCAAGCCCGACAAGCCAGCCGTCTCCCGGGCGACGGGCTATCGGCAGCGTAAAGCCGCGCAGGCCGAGGAATCGCCAGAGAGCACCCTGAGGACCTCCCTCTTCGAGGCCCCCGTCGAATGGCGCTTGCAGACGGCCCGGCGCATCGAGCGCCCGCCCTACGTCGTCTTCCACGACACGACCCTGCGGTCCATCGCCGTCGCCAAGCCCTCCAGCCTGTCCCAACTGGGAAGCGGGTCAGAGGCGTGGGCGCCACGAAGCTCGCCGAGTGGGGGAGGCCGTCCTGGCGGTCGTCCGCGAATTCGCGGGTGACGTCGATCCGCGGAGCGGCCGCCTGGCTCTACACGCCCCGTCGGGGGCGCGTCGAACCCGTCGCCGATGCATCCGCACGAAGGGTGGGCGGGCACCGAGACCAGGTACGGCGCCTGCGCCCCTGCGGCACCCGCCACTGGACGTCGTGCAGAGTGTTGCCCGCCCCTTCGAGGAAGCCCATGACGCGCGCGCCCCAGCGCGCGCTCGCCAGGTCGCGGACCGCGGGGTCGGGCCGATCGGAGGCGCCAGCGCGGCCTGGGAGGCGATTCGCCCACGCGCCGTCCGCCTCGCAGCGGGCGTGGTACGCGCACGCCGCGCAGGCGCCCCGCGCGGGCTCGACGAAGGGGCCGACGCAGGCGTCGACCTCCTCCACCCACGCGAGCAGATGCGGCGTCCGCTCGTCGCACAGCCCGTACGTCCTCCTGGGGTCGATCAGCCGCGAGCCGGTCACCACCGCGGCGTCGGGCTCGCCGTGCGTGCGCGAATGCCGGGGCGGCCGAGCGCAGGACCGTCAGGAAGGCCCGGTCCCGCCGTTGCCCGGCTCCGCGGCGCGACAGCGCCGGATGGTCGACGCGGCGACGGGGAGGGATCGTCGAAGACGACCGAGCCGACTCCCGGACCTCGCCAGCGTGCAGGCCGATCGCCACGCCCAACTGGATCGAGGCCTCGATCCCGGCACGCACGAAGAAGACAGGGGCGAGGAGGGGGCGAGTCGGCCGTCCCGCAGGACGTCCGCGCGTTCGAGCATGGAGAGGATGCGCTCCACGCGCGTTGGACGCAGGCGGTGCCGGCGCGAGGCTGCTCGAGTTCGGGCGCGGTCATGGGGCCTGACAGTCTGGCGACGAGGTCCTGCTCGGCCGGTGTGAGATCCTCGATCACGACGCCGACGCGGGGTCGAGCCCCATCTGCAGGGTCTCCGCCGATCGCCAGAAGACTCCCCAGCCCCTCCTTGATCTGGAAACGTCCTCCATGGGCCAAGGCTAGGAGGGCGTCGACGCGGGTGAATCGCCCTGTCCACATGTGGATTCCGCCTGACCGGCCTGGCCCTCTCGGTATAGATGGACGTTTGGGCGCGGGTCCAGGCGAGCTCGGCGTCCAGCGCATGGGTCTCAGGCGCGGGCATTCCACGTGCTCCGGGTGCGTTCGCCCAGGCGCGGGCGGGCGAGCCTGCCGCCGTCCGCTTGAGCCGTCCCTTCGACCCTCGTCGGCTTTAGCGCGGCGAGGCCGGCGGCCGTGCCGCGGGTCAGTCGTGGGCGTCCCTCTGTCGAGAAGCTGGGCGAGGAAGGCGTCGAGCCCTCTGACGGGCCGAGGGCGCGCTCTTTCCTCGAAGAACCCCTCGGGCTATCCAGGTCTCGCTGGTGGGCAGGAGGTCGGGTGGCTCCCACAGCCTGTCGCGTTCGGCGACGCCGACCCCTGTCGGTGCGCCAGCCGCCAGAATCGCTGCGCCTCGCGCAGCTTGCGGGGCCGGATCTCCAGGCCGACCAGGGGTCCGAACGTTCGCTGGCGGGGGAGCTGACGCCGACCGGCGCGTGAACATCTCGCCGAAAGGGCGACGGCGTCGAGCAGCTGCGCGCTCGACGACGTGGAGCGAGACGGCGCTGACCCACCCCTCGACGAGGGAGAGCAGGTGCTCCAGCTGGGCAAGAGCGCGCCCGTCGGCTCTCGGTCGGCTGCTGGCGAAGACCTGAGAGGTCGAATTCCCTGCATCTTCTCCGGATCGAGCCGGACTCGCGCACCTGCTCCCCTCGATCGAGTCGGTGTTGATCTCGATTTCCCGGGCGTAGGCGGAGACGGAGTCGAGGACCCGCGCGCGCAGCCAGGGATGCGAGAGAGCCTGGCGGCCGCCCGTCGCGAACGGCGACGAAGAGCCTGACTCTCGTCGGGCGTGTCCAGGCCGTCGGAGAAGTCGGCGACGTTCGCGGGGACCAGGCGGCCGTCTGCCCTCGACCAACGGCAGGCCGGTGTCGGACGTTCCGAAGGAGACCAGCGCGAGCTCGGCCAGGCCGTGCCCGTACTGGATGCCCGGGAGGGAGAGGAGGTTGCGCAGCATCGGCTCGAGGTCCATCCCGCCGAGCATCGACCGATCTCCTCGGGACGTGCCTCGAGCTGTTCGAGGAAGGCGTCGAGGAACGCTCGGGCGACGTTCTCCGCCACGGGCTCGGTCGCGCCTGAACGTCGGCAGCGAATGGGCGAGCCAGTCCAGGCGGCTCCAGGCCTCGCTGGGGCCCGTGCACGGGCCGATCTGGCACCGCGGGGTCGAGCCAGAGCGAGGCGACGGACAGGGGCCTCGCGGACGCGGTCCCCTGCTCGGCGGTCACCGTGTCGAAGTGCTCCCGCTGATCGTCTCGCGGGCGAACCGCCGCCGATCTTCCAGTTGACGGGCCCTTCGCCCGACGAGCCGAGAAGCTCGCGCAGCTGGTTCATCACGAGGGAGAAGTCCACGTCTCCCAGCGCCTGCATGGAGGACGCCGACGGTCTCGATGCCTCGCGGCGCGCATCTGCTCGAGAAGGCGATCGGCCGCTTCGTCGCTCATGACGGCCTGCAGCATCTGCTCCCACTGGTCGTGCTGCGAGCGGGCTCAGTCCGACCCATTTTCGCCTGCGTCAGTCCTTTTTCTCGGGAAAGTTGTTCCTGCAGTCTGCGCCTCGCCGTGACTTTTGGGCTCTGTCCGCCAAGGGCGCAGCGGGATGGTGCATCATAGTCGGGTGAATCCAACGCGCAAACGCCTGCGTCCGCCTCGCTGTTCGCCATTCACGCTCGTCGGGCTGGCGATGCCCGGAGCTCACGTCGTGAGACCGCCGGCCCCGCTCCCGAGATCACCGGCGCCCAAGACGGCGTCGACCTCCTGACGCTGACGGGAGGCAAGACCTACGGGACGCAGACGAAATACCGTACGACCACCGTCAGCTCCTATGGCAATTCGGACTTCGGGGTGGTGGGCGCGCAAGCGTTCGCCGCGATCTTCTCCCGCGACAGCCAGGTCCTCCCGGTCCGCTTTCCCTCGTATCCGGCCGGTCAGACGGCCGACCAGGTCGACAAGCGGAACACCGCCCTCATGGGATTCCCAGCAGGCCGCCGCCTCGACGGCGGAGACCGCGGCGGGGCCCCCGGTCCGCATGAGGATCGGCGTGGCGGTCCCGAAGGCTCGCCCGCGGCGGGCAGGCGCTCCGCGAGGGCGACCTGTGACCCGGATAACCGCCAACGGCGTCGCGACGCAGATCGCCGCCTACGCCGACCTCGGGTCGGTGCTCAAGAAGACGCCCCCGGCACCACCGTGAACATCGGCTTCACACGGGACGGGAAGGCTGCGGACGCCGACGTGACCACGTCCAAGCACGAGCCCGACTCGACCGGATGGATTGCCGGGTCCCCGTCTAGCCTCGTATCTCAAGACGTCGGATGTCAAGCTCCCCATCGCCGCGAAGTACGGCGTGGAGGGCATCGGCGGCCCGTCGGCCGGTCTCGATGTTCGCCCCTGACCATCTACGACCGGGCCACGCCCGCTCGCTCGGGCGGAAAGGCCAGAATAGCTGGACGGGGACGATCTCCTCTCCGGAGACGTCGGGCCGATCGGTGGAATACCCCACAAGCTGAGGGAGCGGCGGCCACGGGGCCAGGCACTTCCGCGCCTGCGGAGAACCTGCGCCGAGACTCGTCGGATACGAGCCCGAAGGCATGCGGATCTACGCCGTGCGCACCTTCGACGAGGCCCTCACTGCGGTCAGAGCATCGAGCCGGGAAGACAGACGAGGCTGACCACATGCTCCGACGTGGTGAAGGCCGGCAAAGCCGGGAAGTGATCCGAATCTCGTCGGTCCCGGGCGCGCGTCCGCAGCCTCCGACGGCGCCGCCGCCCGCCCGGACCGCGGTCCGCCGATCCTGAGCCCGGCCTTCTTCCGCCCTCAGAGGAAGGTGGCCTCGCAGCGCCTGACCAGCTCGGGACGAGGTCGGGCGAGCCGAGGACGTCGGCGTCCTCGTCGCGCGCGAGCGCAGGCGGATCGCACCAGCTCGAGCCGTCGCGCATGACCTCCCACCACCATGCGTGGCGTCCTGTCGGCGGGGATCGGCCGACGCGAAGGCCTCGGCCTCGGCGGGGTCCTCGGGATCTCGGCTTTCCGCCTCGGGCGGCATGGCGATCCGCTCTAGGCTGACGGCCGCGCCGTCGACGGTCTCGGGCCACGCCAGCTGCGCGAGGAGGTCGCCGACGGAGGCCCGGGGAAGGCCCTCCTGTACCGACCGAGAAGAGCGACTCCGGTGCTGCGCGGCCTGAAGCGAGAGACGTCGGACGGCAGGTGCCCGGCCAGTTCGGTCGGCGGCGAGGACCTGGAGCGCACGAGCGCGAAGACCCGGACGGGTCCGTCCCAGCCGCCGCGGGTCACGGGAGCCGATCTCCCTGACCGCCTGTTCTATTGCGCTTGTCACGCGTCAAGTCTGCCATGTCCGCCGCGTTCGCCGCCGCGTCCCGCGGGCGGCCGCGCGTTCGACCGGGCCGGTGACGGCGCAGGGATCGGCACGGTAGAATCGTCCGGACCGGACGCCCGCCCTCGTCGCGCCGCTCCGGGGTCCCGCGCCGGGTGGACTCGGGCCTCGCGCCTTCTGCGCCGGGCGGACCTTCTGGGAAACGGCGCTCCGATCGGTTACTTTTTGAGTAGTGTGGGCGGAGGGTCCATGCCACCGAAGCGACGCGAGGATAAAAGGTTGTCCACTACAGAAAAACCGCAGAAAGCGACACAGCGGCCCGACGGCAGGTTCTCCTGGGCATTTTCGCCGCAACACTCATCGTGCTTGCGCTGCTGCTCGGCGGCCTCGCTGATCGTCGCCAACGTCTGGACGGACGTCCAGTGGTACGGCTAGCCAGCTGAAGGCGGTCCGCGTTTTCTGGACTCAATGGGGCTGGGCCGTGTGGCGCTGGGGACCGTCGGCCTGCTCCTGGTCGGAGGGGCTGCGTACCTCAACCTCATGCTCCGCGCAGGAGGGAGGGCGGATCGACGACCGGAGCCGGCGAATACCGGCAGTACGCCGAAGATCACCCGTGGCTCGCCCGCCTCGTCCCGCCCCTGGCCGTCGGCGCCGTGTTCGGGCGCCGCTGGCCTCCGAATGGCGGACGTACGTCCTCTGGCTCAATCGGACCCCCTTCGGCCAGTCGGACGCCCAGTTCGGCAAGGACATTCCTTCTACGTCTTCACCCCTGCCGGTCCTCCATCTCGATCCTCGGCTTGGCGGTCATCGCCTCGCCGTCTCCGTCGCGTTCGCATGCGTCGGGCACTACCTCTACGGAGGGGTGCGCCAGGAGGACGGCAGCATGGTCCTGGCGACCCGGGCGCGGGTGCACTTCGGCTCTCTGGCGGCGATAGGCGCCATCCTGGTCGCCTGCTACTTCTGGCTGAGCCGCTACGACATGCTCCTGGCCGAGAACAAGAAGTTCTCCGGCGCCTCCTTCACGGACATCAACGCCACCCCTGCCCGGCAGGACCATCCTGCCGTCACGGCGGCCCCTCGTGACGCGCTCTTCGTCTTCGCGGCCGTCAGGGCGTGTAGCTGTCGCGATGAGGCATCGGCGTCAGCGTCATCGCCGGGCCTCATCGTCACGATGATCTACCCTTACTTCCTCCAGCGCTTCACCGTCGAACCGAACGCCGCCGAGAGGGAGTCCCTCTACATTCAGCGCAACATCGACGCCACGCTCAAGGCCTACGGGCTGGACGGAGTGGAGAAGACCAAGTATTCGGCCCACACTCAGGCGGAGGCCGGCCAGCTCCGGCAGGACGCCGAGACCACGACCCAGATCCGCCTGCTCGACCCGAACATCATCTCGCCGACGTTCAACCAGCGTCAGCAGAACAAGCCGTACTACCACTCGCCGACCAGCTCTCGGTGGACCGCTACACCGTGGGCGCCGCCGCGCGCGACACCGTCATCGGGGTGCGCGAGCTCAATCTGGACGGCATCGACAAGGCCCAGCGGACGTGGGTCAACGACCACACCGTCTCACACCCACGGCTACAGCAGGCGTGGTCGCGGCCTACGGGAACACGAGACGACGGACAAGGGCCTTCCCGCCTTCTGGGAGCAGGGCATCCCTCGCAGGGGGAGATCGGAAAGTCAGCCTCGCGTCTACTTCCGGCATGAGCTCTCCAAGTATTCGGTGGTCGGCGCCCCTGAAGGGCTCCCAAGCCGTGGAGCTCGACTCACCCGGTGGACACGACGAACGGCCAGGTGTCCACGACCTACAAGGGCGACGGCGGTCCGTCCATCGGCTCGACCTGGTCCAAGCTCATGTTCGCCATCAAGTTCCGCGACACCGACCTCTTCTTCTCCAACCGCGTGACCTCCAAGTCGCAGATCCTCATAACCGACCCGCGCGAGCGCGTCTCCAAAGTCGCGCCCCACCTACACTCGACTCCCCGCGTCTATCCGGCGGTCGTCGACACGGACGGCGACCTCGAAGACCTAAGCGCCTGGTCTGATGATCGACGGCACACGACGACCAACCAGTATCCGTATTCGGAGCGTCAATCCCTCGAATCGGCGAAGGCGGACGCGCGCACCGCGCAGCGTCGTCCGGGTACGGCAGGAGCCGAAGCAGGTCAACTACATCCGCAACTCCGTCAAGGCCGTGGTCGACGCCACGACGGCTCGGTCACCCCTCAAGCGGGACGAGAAGGACCCGCTGCTCGGGCGTGGAGCAAGGTCTTCCCGGGGACGCTCAAGTCCGTGAAGTCGATGTCGGGCGATCTCATGGCCCACATGCGCTACCCGGAGGATCTCTTCAAGGTCCAGCGCACCCTGCTCGCGCTACCACGTCACCGACGCGAAGGACTTCTACTCCGGCGGGGGACTCTGGGACATTCGCAGGAGCCCACGGCCAATCGGGGAGAGGCCTCCCAGCAGCCTCTGCTACTACCCTCACGCTCAAGATGCCGGGCAGAAGACGGCCGAATTCTCCCCGTCCACCGGCTGACATCCTGGGCGGCACGTCCAACGCAACGTCATGACGAGGCTTCCTGGCCGTCGATTCCCGAGCAGTCCACCCGGCAGCAGGTGCGTGCTGGGTACGAGAAGCTCAGGCTCCTCGAGCTCTCGCGAAAATCTGACGGTCCCCGGCCCCGGGCAGCCTACAACAACTTCGTGCACCGACTCGAAGGTCTCCACCACTCTCAGCCTGCTCAAACAGGGCGGCACCCAGGTGGTGTACGGGAACCTCCTGACCCTTCCGGTGGAGTGCGGCCCCTGCTCACGTGCAGCCGGTGTACGCAGGCCTGCAGCGGCAACACCTCGCATCCGGTCTCGCAGTACGTCCTCACGTCCTTCGGGCGAAGGACCAACATCGGCTTCGCTCCCACGCTCGAAGAGTCCCTCAACCAGACCCTTCCGGGGATTCGGCGCAAGGCCGGAGACGCGAACGTGACCGGCCAGAAGGCGGCTCCCCGATCCGAACGCGAGTTCGAACAAGGGAATTCCAACGGAGCGGGAAGACGACGCCGACCCCAGTCCGAGCGCCAGTTCCAGCCCGAGCGCGAGCCCAGGTCGGGGGCGGGAGGCGGTTCGCAGCGCCCAGCAGCAGCCTCGACAAGTCGCCCAGCGACGCCCAGTCCACATCAAGAGGGCCGATGAGGCCAGGAAGTCCGGCGACTGGGCCGGGCTACGGGCAGGCTCAGAAGGACCTGCAGAGCGCGCTGGAGAGGCCGTCGCCGCCAGGGAGGAGCTAACAAGGCGGGATGAGTCCGCAGGGACTCCGCCTTTCCCCTGGGAGGCGGTCTGCATGGCGAGGTGCGGTCGTGGGCGTCGGCTCCCGCTCCACCGGCGGCGAATCGCGGGTCGGATCCGTGGAGGCCGCCGATGGGTTCGTGGGCGAGTCGGCACGCAGCGCGGCGGTTCCCGCATACGCGGGGAAATGGCTGACTCTCCGCTTCGCCGGGGCGTCCGGCCGGTTCGGGCCCGCGATACGGCTCCGGCGGGCACCGTGGGCATGTGAGTGTCCGCACGCTCGCTCGCCTTGTCCGGATCGCGGTGCCTGCAGACTGAACGGGGTCGACGCGGGTGGAGCAGTTCAGCAGCTCGCCGGGCTCATAACCCGGAGGTCGAGGGTTCAAACTCCCCGTTACCACAGCCTGCCCCGGTTCTCTAGAGAACCGGGGCTCTTCTCATCGGTGGAATCCGCAGGGCGCATCGCCTCGGCGGTTCCCCGCGGAGGCGGGGAACCGGCTGCGGGGCGCGGGCGGCGCGAATCGGGCCTGGGAACGCCCCGGCCCGGGGCGCGAGCTCAGCGTCTGATGGGCAGTCGCCGGATGAGCAACCACGAGACGACGACGCCCGCCGCCGCCGTCCAGGCGAGTGCCCTCGGCGCCGTCCAGGGCGATCATCCGCATCCGGGTTGGATGCGAAGGGCTTTGTCGCGTCACAGGCGCCGTAGCGGGTTCAGCCCGCACGAGCCCTCGACCATGGAGAGGGCGGGCGCGATCCCGCGGCGGAGCATACCAGGGAAGCGGACGAACAGGGACGACGGTGAAGCTCCAGCCAATAGGGCCCCCAGCGAGGACGTAATCGCGGCGAGAGGAGGAGGATCCACGAGCTCGCAGTCTGTTCTGGTGTGCGTGAGGGTCAGCCTCCCGGACGCGTCGCCCGCGACGGCGGCCTGAGAGGACCGCCGCGAGTCCGAAGGAGGCGACGGCGGCGGTGTTGCTCAACTCGCGCGGATGTGCATGCCGAAGAACTGCGCGGCGGGTCAGGCCCGCTCGGAGGTACGTGACCGTGGCGCGCCGAGGCAGCCGTGGACGCAGGCGGTGAGATCCAGCGCGCCCGTCGCGATGACGCCTACGAAGAGGATCGCGACGGTTCTGCCGTTGGACGTGACGGCCTCGGGCAGCGAATCGATCGAAAAGGCATGGCCGTCGATGTGGACGTCGGTTTTCCGGCAGCCAGCGATGCAGCCTTCGCCGCCCAGAACGCGAAGGCGGGTCACCAGGGAGGGAGTCGATCGACGGCGACGCCGGCGACGACGCGCCGTCGACGATGAGGTGCTTTCTGAGAATCCGGCGGTTGAGCGGGCGTGTGATGCGTCACGGCCGTGGGCGAGGTGCTCGGTGCATCGTCGTCTCCTTCGTGATGACCTCCCGCTCGCGCGGTGGTCAGCGTGGAGGTCCATGAGGATGTCGGTCAGGGACGCCTGCTGGCCCGGCCGGGAATGGCGTGCTCGGACGTCATCGCCGACCTCGCCGCGTTCGATCACGCGGCCGCCGTCCAGGAAGACGACGTGGTCGAGGAGGTCTTCACCCTCGTGGATGAGATGGAGGAGACGACGACCGTGCGCGGGTGGCTCGTGTAGTCGGCTAGAGGGCGCACGGTAGAACATCTCGCGGACGACGGCGTCCATGCCCAGGTGCACTTCGTCGAAGACGGTCACCGGGCACCGGGAGGCAGGCCGAGGGTCGCGAAGAGGGCGTGATCGCTGGCCTCGGGACAGTCTGTCGGGCCGTTTTGCGCGGGTTCACCTGGAAGGCGTCGAGAAGCTGAGCGGCGTAGTCGGCGTCCCACGTGGGCCGGGTGACGCCCCACAGTTTGAAGGTCTCGCTGATGCGTCTGTCCCGGTAGACGGCGGTCGAGTCGCTCGTGTAGCAGATCGAGGCCATCGCCTCGGGCGCGTCGAACCGGCTCGCCGCCCACGAGGACCGTCCCGCGCCTGGGGGTGGAGGAGACCCGCCGGAGCATGCCGACGGTCGACTCCCGAGCCGTTGCGCCCGAGGAGGCCCGTGAGCGATCCAGGGCCCACGGTGAAGCTGACGTTGTGGAGGACGTCGTCCTTGTGGAGGTCGTAGTGGAAGGTCACGCCCGAGACCTCGAGTTTGCCGGGGCGGTCATTTCTCCTTGCTGTGTCGGTGGATGCGGGTTGTCCGGCGCCAACGCCGGTGGACGCGGAGTCCTCGACGTCCGCATGGCCAGATGCTCCCGTGAGGTCGAGAAGGTCGCGGAGGAGAATCCGAGCGTCAAGCTTCGTCGAGGGCGGGGGAGAGGGTCTCGTCCAGGTAGGTGGTGCGACCGTTCGCGCGCAGCGTCTCGGTGTAGTTTGAGTCACGAACATCCCGATGCCGCGCCCGTTGTTGACCCCCTCGTCCACGAGGAGGCGAAAGGCCTTGTTGGCGGTCGCAGGGTTGATGCGGTACGTCGTCGCATACCGGTGTGGACATGAGCTGGTCTCCGGGAGTGAGTTCTCCACGAGGATCTTGGCGAACCTCGTCTGCGATCTGCAGTGGATCTGGCTGGCTGCTGGAGAAGTCCATGGCTGATTCACCTCCTCGGTCCAGTGGTTGAGTTACAGGACCATTATCATGGGATCCCGGGACACAGCTCGCGTGCGCGGGGAGTTGCCGACGGCGCCTCGACGCTCGGCGGGCGGCGAGCGGTCCAGTAATCGCGGTGTCAGAGGCCCGGCATCCGCCGGCGACGGCCCGGTGCGGAATCCCTCCACCAGGGTGTCGGCTGCCCGGCATCCGCCGGCGAGACGGGACCTTGAGACGTGGGGTAATGTACGGTGGGACGGTCGTCCAGGCCAGGTCCGCAGCCTCTCGACGTCGCATGGGGCCGCGGCGTCATACGACGTCGCGTCATTGTCAAGGACCCCGGTTCCCCGGTCGAGCTGGCCCGCGGCGGCGCTCCTTCGCGACGTGGGCGGAATGCGGATAATGGTCGGAGAAAACGCGATCGAAGGAGTCACGATGATGTCTAAACGAACTGTGACGACGAGCAAGCGCCCGGTGATCGCCGTGATGACGGTGATCGCCCTGTTCATATCGGGCTGCGGAAAGGATGCGGAGAGGAAGGACCATAGCCGGTGCTCTATGTATTCGGAGGGCGGACGTCGTTGAGTGTGAATCTCGACTATGCGGGTTCGGTGACGTACACGTATCCCAAAAGCGCGGTCCCGCAACGTCTGGCGGGTGACGGCCGGCCCCGACGGCACGCTCACCGACGCCTCGGACGCTCCTACCTACCTCTTCTGGGAGGATCGCCCCGCGCGGCTACGGGCAGAAGGAAGGCTTCGTCGTCTCGGGAAAGCCGCCGCTCCGTTTCTGGAGGACAAGCTCAGGCGCTTGGGGGCTCAACGACAAGGAGAGCGGCCGACTTCATCACCTTCGGGGCCTGGCGGCTCACCCAGAACGACACGAACCTCGTGACCTTCGCGACGGAGCAGTATTCGGCCGACGCCCGCACATCTTCGCCGACGGCGCCGGCAATCCGGGTGGTTCCCGACACGTTCATCCGGGTCTACATGGTCTATTCGAAGCTGACGCCCCGGTCAGCGTCCCTCGAGCAGAAGCTCGGGCCCGCCGGAGCGCAAGGGCCCGGTCGCCGTCGAATGGGGAGGATCCGAGCGGTAGCCGCGCGGCGGAGGCATCGTCGCCGCACGTTTTCGAACCGGCGCGAACGCGCCGAAACGGGGGAAGTGAAACATACCACCGGCGTGTCTCGGGGATCCCCGGCCCGCGGGATCCCCGGCACGCGGCGCCCGCCGGCTGGGAGGCGGAGTTCGGGCCGAGGTCCCCGGCGGCCGGCCCTCCGTCGCCCCAGAGAGCGGGGAATATAGTCGGAGCGAGGCATCCGGCGACGAAGCGATACGAAGGAGTTCACGGTGAGACCAAAACGATGCGCGGCGGCGCTCGGCGGCGGCGGCGCTCCTCCCGTTCTGCCTCGCTCGGGGAGGACGGCTTCTCGCCCTCCCTGTTCACCACCTCGCCCCTCCCCGTTCACTCACCGACGAGCCGACGAAAACGCCTTCCAGAGGGCCCGTACCGCCTACAAGCCGGTGCCTATGTGTATTCGGAGGCGGACGTCGTTGAGTGTGAATCTCGACCATGCGGGTTCGGTGACGTACACGTATCCCGCGGCCGGTCCCGGCAACGTCTCGGCGGGTGACGGCCGGCCCGACGGCACGTCTCACCGACGCCTCCGGACGCTCCTACCCTACCCTTCTGGGAGGGATCGCCCCGCGCGGCTACGGGCAGAACTGGAAGGCTTCGCTGTTCGGGAGCGCAGGCCACGGCCTTCCTGAGGACAAGCTCAAGCGCTTGGGGCTCAACGACAAGGGAGGCGGCCGACTTCATCACCTTCTGCCCGCGGCTCGCCCAGAACGACACGAACCTCGTGACCTTCGCGACGGAGCAGTATTCGGCCGACGCCCGCTACATCTTCGCCGACGGCGCCGGCAATCCGGTGGTTCCCGACACGTTCATCCGGGTCTCACATGGTCTATTCGAGCTGGACGCCCCGGTCAGCGTCCCCGAGCAGAAGCTCGCGCCCCGCCGGAGCGCGCAAGGGCCTGGTCGCCGTCGAATGGGGAGGATCCGAGCAGTGAGACCGTGCGGCTGAGGGAACGGAGCGAGAGCGCAGGAGTCGAGTGCGAAGGCCGAGGCCGTGGAGTGTTGAGACGCGGGCGAGCGGAAGCGTGGGCGAACCGGCAACAGGTGCGTGCGCGGTGTGAGAGGCGGAAGGGCGGATGTGAGAGATGGACGATGGTCGGATGACGGACGAGGGCCGAGGCTGTGATATGGCGTAGAGGCGGAGGAGTGCGGTGGGCACCGATCGACGGTGCTCACCGCTGCGTCGTCGGGTCTAGCGACTCGCCCTCCAGGCTCGCTCCTGACCCGCGCGCGGCCTCGACGAGATTGAGCGCGCGGCTGTCGTCTCGGGTAGGCCTCGTCTTCGCCGCAGTCGGGGTTGACCCACGCCGGGAGGCCGGAATCGACCGGACCGCCGCCTCGATGAGGTCCTCGAGCCTCCGACCGACGGGACTCGCGGCGAATGGATGTCCCACACCCCGGCCCGACTCCGCGGGTGTAACCCTGCACGGCCAGCTCGGGCATGGATCTCCATGCGCGAGCGCGCCGCCTCGATCGAGGTCACGTCGCGTCCAACGCGTCGATCGCGTCGATAGATCTGGCCGAACCCGAGTAGCACAGTGCGTGTGATCTGCGTCGCGTCGTCGGCGCCCGACGCCAGCCGGAAGGAGCCGACCGCCCAGGAGAGGTATCCTCCGTGCTCGGCCCCGTCCAGGGGAAGGCGCTCGCGCAGGGCGGGTTCGTCCACCTGGACGATCGGCGTGCCCTGCGCCTGCGGCGTCGGCGACCTCGTCCCGCAGGGCCAGGGCCACCTGGTCGGCCACCGGTCGATCGGCACGTCGTCGCGCACGAAGGACCACGCGAGGATCGTCACGGGCCGGTGAGCATCCCCTTGACGGGCCTGTCCGTCAGCGACTGCGCGTAGGCCGTCCACCCGTCGTCAGGGGGCCGGCCGGGACACGTCGCCCCACAGGATCGAGGGACGGGTGCACCGGGTGCCGTACGACTGGACCCACCCGTGCAGCGTCACCGCGAAGCCGTCGAGCTGCTCCGCGAAATACGACCATGTCAGCCTCGCTCGGGCTCGCCGTGGACGAGCAGCGTCGACGCCCAGATCCTCTTTGCAGGCGGACGACCTCCGATCTCGGCGCGGATCGCCTCCCTGTACCCGGCCTCGTCGATGTCGCCGCGGGTGAAGGCCGCGCGCGCGTGGCGCGGATGGACGGAGTCTGAGGGAAGGAGCCGATCGTCGTCGTCGGCAGGAGGGGAGGGCCAGGCGGGCGCTGCCGCGTTCCCTTCCGCACGGCGTAGTCGGACCGGCGCCTCCAGGATTCGTCGACTGAGCGGCGCGTTCGCGAACGTCGTTGCGGGCACGACGCCCGCGCTGCGGGAGCGCGGAGGCCAGGACCTCCGCCGAGCGCTGGACCTCCGCCCGGATGGGAGCCCCACCCCGGGTCAGGCCTGAGGCCAGGGTGACGACCTCCCGGACCTTCTGGTCGGCGAAGGCCAGCCACTCGTGGAGGTTGGCGGTCGAGTTCGGGGTCGTCCCAGGTCTCCACCGAGGCGTCGTAGGGGACGTGCAGGAGGACGTCGTCTGGCGACGCCCACTCCCGCCGCCCCCAGGCTGCCGAGGGCCCGGAGCGAGGCCGCGGCCGCCTTCAGATCCGCGATCCAGACGTTGCGTCCGTCGACGACTCCGCCCACCAGGTCACGTCCGAGAAGTCGACCCCGGCCCCCACGTCGGCCGGCGAAGCCGGCGAGCTGGTCGGCGGGGCGTGGATGGCCTCGACGCCCGTCTGGGTCAGGGAGGGGATGGCCTGCCCGGCGTCCCCGTAGGGCGTCGTGACGAGCAGCCGGGGCGGCCGTCCACGGCTGCGAGCCGCTGCCACGCACGGAATGCGGCCTCGACGAGGTCGCCGCGGTCGGCAGGGCAGATTGCTCGGAGGTGAGGGCGGGCTCGTCGAACTGGACCCGCGGTCCCGCCGCGCCGAGTCCGGCGAGGAGGGCGGCGTAGAGCGTCGACCACGTCCTCGAGCCGGTCGAGGGGCGTGTAGCCTCGGGGCCCTTCGGCGGCCTTGGCCAGGGCGAGCCACGTCACCGGGCCGACGAGGACCGGCCTGACGTTCACGCCCGCCTCCCGGGCCTCCCTCGTAGCGGTCGAGCACCGCGCGGTCCGTCAGGGCGATGGGCGTGTCCGGGCCGATTTCCGGCACCAGGTAGTGGTAGTTCGTGTCGAACCACTTCGTCATCTCCAGCGTCGTCTCGTCGTCGCCCCGGGCGAGCGAGAAGTACAGATACGTAACCCGTGCGGCCCGCGAAGCGGGAGAGGACGGCCCCAGAGCACTACGTTGCGTCGAGAACCTGGTCGTAGAGTGAAACGACTCGGGGATGGAGGCGTCCTCGGTCAGCCCGAGCTCGGCCAGGCGCGCGTAGGGAGGCCAACCGGAGGTTCCGTTCGACGGTCCTCAGCTGGTCGGCGGAGGTCTTCCCCGCCCAGTACGATTCGACGCGCGCTTGAGTTCCCGTGAGGCCGATTCGCGGGCAGCCGAGGATCGCAGCCGAGGGAAGGATGTCGATCGTCATGGATTCTCCAGGGTGTCGGTTGTGTCGGTGAAGGCCCGCGCCCACCGGAGCCGGCCTGCGGTCGGGGCAGTCACGCCGCGGGGGGTCGAAACAGTCCGATGCGCGCGAGCAGGCCCAGGGACGGCCTGCGGCCTTGTTGTAGTGTACAGGTGCAGTCCCGGGGCCCCGAGTCGAGCACGGCCCGCGACCCGCGCAGTCGCTGGTGGATTCCGGGCCTGCACGGTTGCCTCGGCGCCTTCGTGCGCCGCGCAGCGTCTGCGAGAGCGCCTGGGAGGATCGATGCCCGTCAACCCGCCGTGCGCGAGAGCCGTTCGATGTCGGTGGGGGACGAGCAGCCCGGCCAGGATCGAATGGTCACGCCCGCCCGTTTATGGTCGTCGACGAAGGAGATGAGACCTCAGTCCCAGAACAGCTGGGTGATGGCGAAATTGCGCCTGCGGCCCGCTTTGAGCAGCAGGCGTTGACCTCTTGGGCGGGACTGGTCCCAGCCGCCGGATTCCCCGAGGGGAAAGCGGCCACGGCGATCGTCAGGTTGATCAGGCCCCTCAGCGCCGCCGAGGCGTGGCGGCGCATCGCCCGGTCTCCACGCTGCGTACGAGCGCCACGAGTTCCGTGGCGGAGGACACGCCGCCGGGGAGGGGACCAGTCAGGTCGTCGATCGTGGTCCCCGCGAAGCGCGAGGAACGTCCGCACGTCGGCGTCGAGGTAGTCTCGATGACGGCCTCCACCGTGCTGACCGACGTGTTGACGCAAGTCAGGTGGGCGATGGGGCTGACGGGGTGTCACGACACGCCGCGTGACGATGTCGCGCGCGCTGGAAGCGGTCCTGCCCGCCGCCCGTACGTGACGGAGATGAAGTCGACGGGCGGGACGCAGCTCGTCGATCGTCCGCCAGAACCCGCCACCCTCTCAGGCGCGGAGGCATGACTTTCGAAGGAGACGGTCTGGGTTCGCCGGGCGGGAATCGGCGCTTCGTGGAGGGCTGCGAGTCCGCGGAGGAGGGAGATCCGAGTTGAGACGAAAAGGGCACCATTGCGAGTCCTAGAGTGAGGGCTGCGGATCGCGCAGCGTCAACGACCTGGGAGCTCATTCAGGCATTCGCGCGCGTGCGCCCTCACGCTGACGGATCTCATTGCGCTTGATCGTCATGGCTCCAGCATGCACGACGGCCCGGCGATGGACGGACCTCGCCCCGGATAGTGAGATGGGCGCTGGCGGAAAGCGACGCCGGGAGCGGCGCATCGGCCGCCCCGGCGTGAGATCGATCGCGATCAGAGTGGGCGAGAGGTCGTCGTCAGCAGCCTCTGGAGGGTCGCACAGACTCGAATCGCCGCTGCCTTTGCAGGGGCTGGACGGCGTCTCTGTGGAAGTACCACCAGAAGTATCCGCCGGTGTAGCGTCCGCCGACCTTCTGCGCCAGATCCGGAGTGCATGTCGTAGTAGTTGGCGATCCTCCTTCTCCGACTTGTATCGGCGTGTCGCTCAAAACCGTCGCTCGTGTCTCTGGGCGCCGACTCGCCGATGCCGAGCTGAGCTTTGGGAAGATCTCGCCGAGCTTGCCGAGGGTCTGGGACAGTCGCTCGAACTGGGGGCGCTGGTGGGGTCGCATGCGGTCTCAGACCGAGAGGAAGAGGTAGTCGACGTTCTGGAGCTTGGCGGCAGCGCCTGGCGTAGGGGAGTGGTCGCCTCCACGAGTTCTGGTAGCAGTCCGGAGCCCGGACCAGTAGTTGAGGGTGATCGCCGTGCGCCCGCCCCTTCGAGCCGATCGCATCGTAGGCGGCCTGCGCCTTGGCGTGTTGATCTCCGGGGAGGAGCTGGCCCAGTCGCCGTTCAATTCGTTGCCGACCTCCCCACAGGTCCACTTTGTCCCGAACTCGCCATGGCCTGCGCAGCGCGATTGCGGACGTCGGCGACGCTCTTCTGCGCCATCTCCCTGGGAGTCGACGACCTGACCATGACGTAGGCGTGGGGATGTAGGGCCTGACGGCCTTGCCGTGAAGTTGTCGAGGGTTTCTCGTCCGAGTCCGCTGACGACTGGACGGTGAGCTTCGCGAGCTGATTTGATGAGGTTGAGGGACTGGTTGAGGTCTCTCGATCGAGTCGAGGCGATCCCCGAAGCGGTTTCGGCAGGTCGGGCGACGAGTTGGCCATCGCGCCTCCCCTTCTTCTCGTTAGGGCGAGTGGCGACGAGGGTGGTGGGTGAGCTCATCGTCGCGCCGAAGCCGATTTCGACCTCGAGGCCCCTGAAGCTGTGGACTTAGACGATTCGACGCCTTGCTCGGCCCTCCTCGGCCGCACTCTTTGAGAGGGCCTGACGATGACCCCAGAAAACGAAAAGCGCACGCTATAGCGGCTCATGAAGGACATAAAGCATGCGATTAGTGGGATTATCTTTCTCTGCCGTCCATACTCGACATTATTCCATGCCTCCGATGTCGTGTCGATCGAAAAATGGGCATCATGCAGAACCTACGCCCCATGCGAAATCGGTTGCCCCGTGGGAGAACGATGTTGTGGAAGCAGCCGTGCTATGCAGTGAGCGGTCAGGAGGAGGCGCGTCGAGATGCGGAAAAAGGGGCCCGGCCCCTGTCGATGGGCCGCAAGCTCGGTGCAGCGCGTCCCAGGCTTCCCGGGCGGCTTGCAAACGGTAAGCCGCCCGCTCGGGCGCGCGAGGCCGAAGCGGATCCATCGAGCGAAGCGAACTCGACGCGAGCTGATTCGAGCTCGGCGGCAGCGCGGCTGAGGAGCCGGCGCGTCCTTCTCCTCATTCATGTCTTCTCCCCGTGACTACAGAGCCGTGCTCCCTTTCTTCTACACATCCGGACCGCCGCCCAGGTGGCGCGGGACCCTTCCCCACGCTCGCCGACGGGGTCTTTCGCGGGTTCGGCTGCATATGCCAATACGAAATATCGTAGGGAAGCGATGGTACGCCCGATCGCACTTCGATTCAAGAGAGGAACCTCGAATCGCGTGTGGTTCCCGTCATGTTCGCGGATCGCGCCGGCGCGCCGGAGCCGACCGAGGGCGCAGGCGCCGTTGAGCGCAAAGCGAACGCTCGGGGGACGGCCGGATCGGACGCGGGCGAGGGTCGGGTAGTAGTATTGCCGTCGAACCACCGGAGCCTTCGCAGGGAATTCCGGACACTTTCGCAGGGAGACTAGGCATGGCGGGCAGGCCATGCGGGATGGAGCACATGCACATCATCAGGTTTCTGGGCAAGCGCGAGTACGGCCTGGGCGCGACCGCCCTGGCCTTCATCGTGCTTCAGGTCTACCTCGACCTCAAGCTCCCCGACTACATGCAGACCATAACGACCCTCATCGTGACCCCGGGAACGGCGATGGGCAGGGTCCTCGGCGAGGGCGCCCTCATGCTCGGATGCGCCTGGCTCCATGCTGGCCACGGTGGTCACCGGATACGCATGGCGGTCATCCGGAACGTCCATGGCGCAGCGGATGCGCGCGGGCGTCTTCGACGCCACCCTCGATTTCTCCATGGCGGAGATCGGCGAGTTCTCCACGCCGAGCCTCATCACCCGCTCGACCAACGACGTCACCCAGATCCAGATGTCATCGTCATGGCCGTCCAACTGCTCGTCAGGTCTGATCGTCGCCGTGTGGACGATCCTCAAGATCTCGGACGCCAATATGACCTGGACCCTCGCGACGGAGGCGGCCGTCGCCGTCCTCTTGACCGTCCTCGGCGTGATCGCCGTCCTCGTCACGCCGAGGATGATGCGGATGCAGCGCATCACCGACGACCTCAACCGCGTCGACCCGCGAGCACCTGTCGGCCTGCGCGTCATCCGGCCTACAACTCCCAGGGATTCCACGGGCGGCGGTTCGAAGCCGCCAACGCCGAGCTGACGGGCGCGAACACGTTCGTCAACAACGCCTTCGCCTTCCTCATGCCCTCCCTGACGGCGATCATGTCCGGCCTGTCCCTGGCGATCTACGTTCTGGGCGCCGTCATGATCGACGCCGCCACCGGGGCCGAGCGCCTGACGCTCTTCTCGCAGATGATCGTCTTCTCCGCGTACGCCCTGCAGATCGTCGCGCGTTCGATGATGCTGGCCTTCGTCTTCATCTTCATGCCCAGGGCGCGCGTGGCCTGGCGGCGCATCCGGGAGGTCCTGTCGACCGAGCCCGGCATCGCCGACGGCGCCGCCAGGGTGGGGCGCTCAGGGCGTCGGGCGAAGTCGAGTTCCGGAATGTCTCCTTCCGGTATCCCGACGCCGAGGACGACGCCCTGAAGGACGTCTCCTTCACCGCCCGTCCGGCCAGACCGTGGCCATCATCGGTTCGACGGCGCCGGGCAAGTCCTCGATCGTCAACCTCGTCCCGCGCTTCTACGACGTGCGCGAAGGCCAGGTCCTCGTCGACGGACGGGACGTGCGCGATGGAGCAGAAGGCGCTGCGTGACCGATCTCCTTCGTCCCCAGAGGGCTACCCTTCTTCGGGACGATCGCCTCGAACATCGACTGGCCGCGGCGCGCGGGAGGTGACCCCGACGTCGCCGAGGCGGCGGAGGCCGCCAGCGCCGTCGAGTTCATCGCCGCCAGGGAGGGCCGCTACGCCTCGGCGGTCGCGCAGGGGGATCGAATTTCTCCGGGGCAGAAGCAGAGGCTGGCCATAGCGCGGGCGGTGGCGCGCGGCGGGGCGCCGTCGATCTTCGACGATTCCTTCTCCGCCCTGACCACAAGATCGATCGGGACGTCCGCGCCGCCTGCGCCGGACGGCCGCCGACGCGACGGTCATCATCGTCGCCCAGAGGATCGGGGACTGCGCGCGGGCCGACCGCATCCTCGTGGTCGACCGGGGAGGATCGTCGGAGCGGGAACCCACCCGAGCCCGAGACGTGTTCCGTGTGACAGGGAGATCGCCCTGTCGCAGTTGAGCGAGGAGGAGCTGGCATGAGCGGGCAGGAGGGCGTCCGCGCCCGGGAGGTCCGCGGGGAGTCGGCGGGGACGGCGGCGCGCAGGACGCGCGGCGCCGGGATCTGGAATCCGTCGAGCGCGGACTGGCCGCGCGCGGTCTCCAGCCGCGAGGAGGGCTCGCCCGCCGGCAACGTCCACCGCGGCCGCAACGACCCGGGCGGCGGCGGGGGCGCCGTCAACCGCCGGACGGTCGGCGCGATGGTGCCGACCGTCCGCAGGCTCCTGGCCTCGCCCGGCCGGTGCGCCCTCATCCTCCTGGCCGCTCTCCTCGCCGCAGGGTTCCGTGATCGGTCATCGCCTCGCTTCCTGTCGGACATCACCGACGAGATCCAGGCGGGCCTCGGGCCCGTCGACATGGCCGGAAGTGCGCCGGCTGATGGCTGTCTCCATCGCGATCCTCCTCGGCCGCTGGCCTTTAAGCGCCCTGGAGGGCGTGATCATGGTGCGGGCGACGCAGCGCACGGCCCAGATGCGCTCGCAGATCGACCGGAAGATCGACAGGATGCCGCTGGCCTACTTCGACCGGCACCCCTGGGCGACACGCTCTCGCGCGTGTCCAACGACGTCGACACGCTCTCCCAGACGCTCAACAACTGGTGGCCTCGATCATCACCGGGCTGGTGACGATCGTCGGATCGGCCGTCATGATGTTCGTGACCGAATGGCGCATGGCGCTGGCGGGCATAGGCGCGGCGCTCGTCGGCGTCGTCCTCTCCGGCGCGCTCATGGGCAGGAGCCAGAGGTTCTTCGTCGCCCAGCAGCGTCAGCTCGGCGCGCCCAACGGCCACATCGAGAGTCCTTTCCGGCCACGCGTCATCCGCGCCTTCAACGCCGAGGCGTCGCGCGCGAGGAATTCCACCGGCGCAACGACGCCCTCTTCGCCAGCGCGCTGGAAGGCGCAGTTCCCGTCGGGGCTCGCGTGGCCGTCTCATGCGTCTTCATCGGCAACTTCGGCTACGTGGTCGTCTGCGTGGTCGGAGCGGTCCTCGTGCTCGACGGCGCCGTCTCGGTGGGTGTGATCGTGGCCTTCATGGTCTACATCCGCATCTTCACCAACCCCCGGCAGATCGCCGAGGCCGCCACGAGCTTCCAGAGTGCCGCGGCGGCCGGGCACAGGGTCTTCGAACTGCTCGACGAGGAGGAGATGGACGACGAGTCGGCCAAGGCCGTGCAGGCGTGCCGGCCGTCGCGGGGAAAGTGGAGTTCGACCACGTGCGATTCGGGTACGAGGACGGCGAGGAGGTCATCCACGACTTCTCCGCCACGGTCGCCGTCCGGGGCAGAAGGTCGCCATCGTCGGACCCACGGGGCCGGAAAGACGACCATGGTCAACCTCCTCATGCGCTTCTACGAGCTCTGGGAGGCTAGATCCCGCATCGACGGCGTCCCGACGACCGACCTCCGCATGCGTGACCTCGACTCGCTGTTCTCGATGGTGCTCCAGGACACCTGGCTCTTCGAGGGGAGCCTGCGCGAGAACCTCGTCTCACCAGGAAGGAGGGCGTGACCCCGAGCGCCTCGCCGAGGTCGTCGAAGACGTCGGCCTGACGGGCTGGCCGCCCAGCTGCCGAAGTGGATACGATCGGTCCTCCGAGCAGACGGCGCTTCCGCCGGGCAGAGGCAGCTCGTCACGATCGCCCGCGCGATGATCGCCGACAACCTGCTCATCCTCGACGAGGCCACGTCCTCGATCGACACCCGCACCGAGCAGCTCATCCAGGACGCACTGGACGCGCTCACGCGGGGCCGGACGTCCTTCGTCATCGCCCACCGGCCTCGACGATCCGCAACGCCGACGTCATCTTCGTCATGCGCGACGGCGACATCGTCGAGACCGGCAGACCACGAGGAGCTCCCGCCCAGGGCGGCTTCTACGCCGAGCTCCATAACTGCAGTTCGACCAGGCGACCTGAGGGCCGCCCGACGGCGGTTCGCCGGCCGGTCTACTCCCGGGCGAGGAGCCCGCGCTTTCTAGTCGCCCGCAGCGCCGCCGAGACGTTGACGGCCGCCGCTGCGGCGAAACCGCCTGCGACGACGGCCGCGAGCGGGGCCAGACCAGGGAGCCCTCAGCGGGCAGTCCCGTGGCCGACAGGGCGCGGGCCGTCATCGTCGAGACGAGGAGGGTGAAGCCCGTCGAGAGCAGGAACACGGTGGCGGGAGGTGAGCGCCGCCTCCCACCGCGGCGCCCAGCACGGTCCTCCGGCTCGCCCCGGCCACGCGCAGCGAGGCGAAGTCCGCGATCCGCTGGCGGCGCGACAGCAGCATCTGGCACGCCGTCCCGACGAGCCCGATCGCCACCGGCGAGTCAGGCAGATCACCGTGTCGACGGTGTTGAGCCGCTCGGCCTGACCGCTGGCGTCGATCGCTCGCTGCCACGTGCCGATCATCCCGGTGAACAGGCCGCCACACCCGCACCCGCGAAGAAGGGGGAGGGCGGCGCGCGTCGTGCGCTTCGGATACGCCAGCTCTGGCGGCGAGCCGCGAACCACGCGGGACTGGCCGTCGCGGGCACGGCACGGCCGAGGAGAGCGTTGACGCGGGGGAAGACCCAGGGGCTCCGGCGGCCACGGCGCCGACGGCCAGGACCCCGGACCCCAGGATGGCGTTGAAGGCGGAGTCGATCGCGGCACCTGGTTTCGCGGCGAACGCGGAGGAGCCTGTGAGACCGCGCCCGCGGCCAGCGCGAGCGCCAGCGCTGCGCGCGTCCTGCGATGGCCGCCTGGCTCCGGAACGGCCTCGCGCAGGGTCGGCCTGGGAGCACGCGCGGAGGCAGCGACGGCGGGACGCACGGCTCCGAGGGCGCCCGTGAAAAAGACGGCGCTCTAAGGTCGCGCCCATGGCCGCGGGGGTCGACCGGACGTCGATCCGCTGAGCCCGGCCGCCCGAGGATCGCGCCGACCGTCGCAGGCAGCAGGGGATCGAGGCCGCGGTACCCAAGGCGCCCGCCGCCAGAGCGGGGCGGAGAGCATCCCGATCACCACGCCCCTGCTCTGGCGCGGGCCCGCCCCGCCAGGCGCTACCGGACGATGCGTCCCGCCATGTCCCCCGACGGTGCCGGCACCAGGCCGCCCAGGACCACGATCGCCGGGACGACGGTGAAGCGACATGACCATGCAGGCGAACACGACGTCGTCGGCCACGGCGTAGTCGGGTGCGCGGCGCGCCAGGCCTCGCCCCGCGATCCGATCGCCATGGAGAGGAACGTCATGCAGGGGATGGAGGAAGACGGCCGTGATCGCGACGACGATTCCCGGGCCGAGCATGGACCACGGATCGCTTCTCAGCTCGCGACGGCTCAGGGAGAGGAGGCTGCGCATTCTACGCATTCCGGCCGGCCTCCTCGGCGGCGGCCAGAACGTCGCCGGGCGGACTGGTGAGCCGCCGCCTGATGAGGCCGTCCCGCATCACCACAGCACGACGTCAGCCATGCAGGCGCTTACGGGATGTCGTGCGACCATGACCACGCTCCGATCCGCCCCTGGGTATCCGCGGAGGACCTCGAGCACGGGCCCGGGAGGAACGGGAGTCCAGGGCGCCGGTCGGTTCGTCGGCGAAGACGACCTCGGAGCCCGCTGATAGAGGACCCGGGCGAGGGCGCGACGCGCAGCCGCTGGCCGGCGGAGAGCTTGGCGGGCAGGCGCGCGGCGCGCCTCGCGGACGCCGAGCGTCCGGCCAGGATGGAAGCCGCCCGCGATGCGCCGACGCGCCTTCGTGAGCCTGTCCGGCAGCAGTCTCTGCCTCGGCCGTCAGCGGTTCGGACGAGGTTTGGAGCTCTGGAAGACGAAGCCGATCCTCGTGCAGTGAGCTCGGCCAGCTTGGAGGACGGCATCGAGGCCATGTCCGCGCTGAAGCCCCGGAGTTCGTCGCCGTCGGCCTGTCGAGGCCCGACAGGCAGTACAGGAGGCTGGTTCTTCCCGCATCCCGAGGGGTCCGACGACGGCCAGCATCGTGCCCCGTGGAATCGTCACGTGATGCCGCGCAGCACTCGACCCAGTCGCCCGTCCGCGGCGATCCGAAGGATCTGGTCAGCCCTTCCGCCGCGATGAGCGGCTGATGCGATGGTGTCATGGCCGCCAGTCTCCCTGGTCGCCGACGCGGTGCGCATCCGGGTTCGCCCTCGCGGATCTGAGGATAACCCTCGTCTTCCGGCGCTCTGTGAGACGGCAGGCGGCGCCGCCTGGATGATGGATTCGTGGAAGAGGAAACGCGTCGGGCCCTTCGCCCTCGCTGCGCAGGCCGCCGCAGCGCTTCTGGCCAGCGCCCTGCCGTGGCTCGCCGTCCTCTACCTTGTCACGAAGTCTGCTCCCTGGCCGGCGTCCGCCGCGTGCCTCATCGCCTTCCCCTGATCGAGGGGCGCGTCCTCGGCTGGGTCGAGGAGTGGAGGGCGCGTGCCCTCCTGCCGGAGGCCGCGACGGCCGCCGCCGGGCTGGCGCGACGCGAAGCGGTGGATGTGGCGCGTGCTCACCTGAGGCAGACCGCCCTCGTCCTCGTGAACGCCCGGCGGGTTTCCTCGTGTTCTTCCTGATCACGGCGGCGTTGACCGCATTCGTCTGTTCTCTCGGCTGGCCGCCGGCCTGGGCGTGCGGATCGGCGGCGAGAGGATCGTCCTGGCCGGACCGCATCCGGCGTGGGCGACGATCGCTTGTCCCTTCTGGCCCTCGCCCGCAACGTCCTCCCTCGTCTACGCGCTCGTCATGCGCCCGGCCCAGGCGTGGGTCTCAGGGGTCTCTTCGGGCCGACACCGAGGCCATGGAACGGCAGATCACCCCTGCTGTCCCAGCGGAACCCCGGCTGGTCGAGGGCCTTCGAGGCCGAACGCCAGCGGATCGAACGCACCGCACGACGGGCGGCCCAGCAGCACCTGGCCAGCGCGGCCATACAGCTCGGCCTGGCCCAGGCCGGCCTGGCCGAGCCGATCGGCCGCCGACGGGCATCTGGAGGCGCCGCGCACGGCGAGGTGGAGCGGCCTCGGCCGCCAGTGCGCCGCGTCCCTGCTGGGCTGCGCCCGCGCACGCTCCCTGGAGAGGGACTGGGCGCCGACATCTCGGGAGATGGCGAGGGCGCGCCGGATCTCCGTGAGCGTGCGCTACGACGTCCCGGCCGCCTCGATCCCGCCGTCGAGGCGAGCCTCCACTCGTCGTCAGCGAGTTCCTGGCGAACGCGTACCGCACGCCGAGGCCTCCTCGGCCCGAGTGTCCTTCGATCTACGCCGGAGGCCTCCTCGTCGACAGCGGGACGACGACGGCGGCGCGGACCCGCGCGGCGGGACCGGGATCGTGGGATGGCGAACCGCATCAGGCCCTGGGCGGCGCAGATGAGCCTGGACAGCCTCCGGGAGGGCCCACGCGGCTGCGCGCGTCGTGCCCCGCGCCGCTCGCAGCGGAAGAGGACCGTGCCTCCGCCGGGACCCGCCGCTCGCAGCCGCCCGGCCGGAGAGGGGAGGGAGTAGCCGTGCGCATCGCCGTGGCCGAGGACGTCGTCCCTCGAGGCGAGGGATCGTCGCCGTGCTGGCCGGCGGTCGGCCACGAGGTGGTCTGGCAGACCGACGGCCTCCGGACGTCCTGTCGAGGTTCCGCCAGGCCGAGCCCGACGTCCCTCGTCACGGACGTGAGGATGCCGCCCGGGCACCCCGACGACGCCTGCGCGCCGCGCTCGGCGTGCGCGAGGAGTTCCCGGACGCCGGCATACTCGTGCCTCCCGAGTACGTCGGCAACGAATACGCGCGCCGGCTGCTCGCCGGCGCCCACGGCAACCCGGCGGAACCGGCTATCTCCTCAAGGAGAGCGTCGGGCGGATCTCGCAGTTCCTCTCCGCCGTCGAGGAGGTCGGGGCCGGGGGTGAGCATCGACCCCGGGTGGTCACCGAGCTCTTCGCTCGCCCCTGCGGCCTCGCCCCTGGACGAGCTGGAGCCCCCGGCACCGCGAAGTCCTCGAGCCTCGTCGCCCAGGGAGGACCGATCGCCCGGGAGCTCTACGTGTCCCCGCGACCCTCGAGCGGCTCGTCTCGCAGATCTTCGTCGGGCCTCCCGAACAGGACGGCAACAGGCGAGTGCTGGCCGTCCTCGAATACCTCAGAGTCCGGCTCGCTGACCGGCCGCGAAGCCTCGCGTCACAGGCGCTCGATTCCCGGTGGCGGGCGCGCCGACGCGCTCGTAGGCGCCGATGCGGTATCGCAAGCCCGACGCGGACACGCGCAGCCGGCAGGCGGACGGAGCGACGCGCACCGCCACCGGTCGTCGATGCGGGGGCGAAGGCGTCGGGCCGCGCGACCTGGACGTCCACCTCGTGACGACGAGGACCGGCCAGCATGGCTGCCTCGTAGACGCCGGCGCCTCGATGATCCACGCCTCGCCGTCGCCCGCGCACGCCGCCACGGCCTCCTCGACGCAGGGATGCGTCTCGGCCTGGCGCCCACGTCGCCGGAGCGGCTCACGACGCTCCGGCACCGCCGGCAGGCTGGAAGCGGGCGGAGCGACTGCCAGGTTCGGCGTCCCATGATGACGGGTCGGCCGGTCGTCACCCGCCTGAAGTGGGAGGGTCCTCGGAAGGTCCCAGGAAGGCGCCGTCCGCGCGATGCCCGAGCGTGCCCCTGGGCCCATATCATCCCCACGAGCGGCGCCCGAGCGCCGACGGGCCGCGCGCGTCACCGCCACCGGGGCCTGGATCGCGGTGCCGGTACCCCTCGAGGTCGATGTCCTCCCATGGAGTACTCGAAGAGGAGGGCCTCGCCGGGAAGCCTCGGAAGCGGATAGCCTGCGGGCGAGCTGCTCGCGGACCTGGTCCACGCGTTCGCGTAGATGTGGCGGTCTCCGCCGGTCCAGACGAACTCGCCTGGACGCAGGTCCGTCTGCTGGGCGAGCATGTGCGTCAGCAGCGCGTAGGAGGCGATGTTGAAGGAACCCCCAGGAAGAGGTCGGCGCTGCGCTGGTAGAGCTGACATGACAGCTTCCCGTCCGCCACGTAGAACTGGAAGAGCGCGCGGAGGGGCCAGCGCCATGGCGTCGATAAGTCGGCTGGATTCCAGGCGGAGACGACGATCCGCCTGAATCCGGTTCTTCGCGCAGTTGACGCAGCACCGCGGCGATCTGGCTCGATGTGGCCTCCGTCGGGCCTGGGCCAGCTGCGCCATTGGTAGCCGTAGACCGGGCCGAGATCGCCTGAGCCGTCCGCCCACTCGTCCCAGATGGAGATGCCGCGCTCCTGGAGCCACCGCACGTTGGTGTCACCCGAGAGGAAACCACGAGCTCGCCTTTGACGGGCTTCATCGCGACGAACTGTGGTGATCCTCGGGAAGCCTTCGGCCAAGTCGAAGCGGATCGGCGGCCGAACGCCGAGATCGTCCCCGTCCCGGTGCGGTCGGCCTTCCCGCGTCCCGTGCTCCGGGACGTCGGCGAGCAGATCCTCGTAGGCCCGGTTGATCATGCGGTCATTCGCCGGCGACGACGGCGTTGACGAGGGAGGCGTCTCTGGCCAGCGCCGGTCGACCCCTGCCGCCGCCTTCTTCTCGACCGTGCCGCCGATGAGCGGGATCTTCACATTGAGGTCCGCCTCCAGCGTGGCGGTGGTCGTCCTCGCCGGCACCGAGCGTCAGGCGCGCGGAGACGTCGACGGGTACGCCGTGGGGATCGGGACCGTAGGTGACGGTCTCGCCCGCCGCCTTCGTGGTGATCGTCGCCTTGGCTCCGTTGCGCGCGAACTTCCTGGCCTTCGAGGAGCCTGTCCGCCGGGACGGTCACCGTCGTGACCGCCGTCGAGCCGTCGACCTCGTGCGTAGTCGTCGACCTTGGGCCAGAGCCGCGCGCTTGGCGGCCAGCTCCCGGGGAGAGGAGGCGGCGATGACCTGGTCGGGAGTTGCGTCGAACGTAAGGGTGTTAGTGATTTTCGCTGCCCTATTGTGCACGATCGGCCCCGGGGCGCATCGCCGCCCGCTGTGCGCCCGGCCCCGCTGTGCGTGGAGGACGGCGCAGGACGGTATCCCTGGCCTGTGCCCTCCTGACGAACATCCTCGGCCGAGCCTCCGTGCTCAGCGCGCCGGACAAAGAATGTCACCAGCTCGTGGGCGACTGGCAGACGGTCTCGGACGTCCTTCCGACCTCCTCCTGGCGGTGCCCAACGACGACGGCCGGGTCACCTTCGCCGCCCATTGCCGCCCCCGCCACGGCCACCACGCTCTTCGACGAGGACGTCGTCGGCTGCGAATCCACCCCCGACTTCCAGAAGGCCGCCTGGGCCACCCTGACCGACGGCGTCGAGCGCACGGTCAGCCAGTCGGCCTTCAGCCTCGTCCTCAACCCGGTCCGCCGGGGCGGGCGATCATCGCCGTCGTCGCCGTCGCCAAGGCGCACGCGCGCAACGTCGTCCTCGCAGATCCAGTCGGACTACTCGGGAGATCTCCCGGCGCTCGTCCACATGATGGCCACCGGGAGTTCCCCTTCGACGGTCGTCCGACCGGCTACCGTCACGGACTCCCCGCCCGACCGACGGCTTCGTGCAGATCGACCTCGACGGCGTCGTCCTGCACGCCAGTCCGAACGCGATCTCCAACTACCACCGCCTGGGCATCCCCGGAAGGCTCGTGGGCAAGGTCCTGGCTGAGGAGATCACCGAGACGATCGAAGACTACCTGTGGTGGACGAAACCCTGCCGGTCGTCGTCATGGCCAAGGCGCCGTGGCTGACGGAGCTGGAGTCCCACGGGCGATCCTGTCCCCTGAAGGCCGCCGTTGCGGGATCGGGGAGGCATCTGAGGGATCGTCACGTGCCGGGACGTCACGGAGCTGCGCAGGCGCGAACAGAGCTCGTCAGCACGGACGCGACGATCCGCGAAGTCAACCCGCACCGGTCAAGAACAACCTCCAGACGGTCTCGGCCCTGCTGAGGATGCAGTCCAGGCGCGCCGCCAACACGAGACGCGCCGCCCTGGAGAACGCCCAGAGGCGCGTGGCGACGATCGCACTGGTCCACCAGACCCTCTCGGAGACGATCGACGAACACGTCGACTTCAACGAGGTCTTCGGCCCGCTGCTCGGCCTGACGCGCGAGATCACCGCGACGGGGGTGACGGTCAGCCCACCTCGTCCGGCGACTTCGGGCGGATAGGCGAACAAGTCGACCTCTTTTGGCCATAGTGCTCAACGAGCTCGTGTCCAACGCGGTCGAGCACAGGCTGGCCGACGGAGGGCACATCGAGGTGACGGCCAGTCGGGACGGGAGACTTGCTCAGCGTGGACATCGAGGACGACGGCCGGGGCCTGGGAGCCCAGGGACCCGGTTGAGGGCTGGGCACGAAGATCGTGCGGACGCTCGTCGAAAGCGAACTGCGAGGCTCCATCCGCTGGAGCGGACGGGACCAGGGCGGCACCCGGGTCCGCCTCACCGTCGAGTGGGGACTAGACGCGGCCGGCCCGGCATCCTGCCCAGAGCCCGCCTGGCGGTCCCTGCGCCGGCTCGCCATGCTCGAACGGCGTGCGCGCGCCGTCCTCCGCTTGAGCGAGCGGCGTTCCTCTTCGGACAGACCACCCCATACGCCCGCGTCCTGGCCGGTGTCGAGCGCCCATTTGAGGCAGATGTCGGACACCTCGCAGCGGTTGCAGACGCGTTTGGCCTGCTCGACCTGTGCGAGCGCGGGACCGGAGTTCCCGATGGGAAGAAGAGTTCCGGGTACCTCAGTCAGGCAGGCCGCCCCTGTGACGCCAATCCATAGTGTGCGTTTCTCCTTTGTATGCGTGCGCGCCCGTCGGTTGCGTGATACGTGCAGTATTAAAGGTTCGCAGGTTTGGCGCCCCGTAAAAGACCCCCAGCATGATTTTCACTTGGCGTGCGTCACAGTCTCAGGAAGTTACCGTCGCGAAAGGACGTCGAACGTCGTTCCATCCAGGACTTCGCCGGCACCGCCGTCAATCCGACGGTCACCAGGAACTCCAGTCCGATGACGATGGAGACCGAGAGCCACGGCACGGAAAATGAAAATTCCGGTGTCCACGCCCGGAGAACAGAGCCCTGGTCGTCAGCACGAGCCGACCACCCCGAACGACGAGCCCCAGCGCCATCCCGACCGAGCCCCAAGGCGGCACTGCTCGATCGCGTCAGGGCGTTGCGCAGAAACTGTGCCGTCTGGCCAGAGGGACCCTGGAAGACGGCGGCCTCCCGCCGGCGTCGAGCCAGGGCGATCGGGCTCGTCACGCCTGCGGCGGCGATGAGTCGTTACGACGAGGTGGGGCGCTGAAGACCCCGTGACCCTGGCGACCGTCAGTCCGATAGGCGCGGTGCGTCTGGAGCATCCACGAGGTGACCACGGCGGGCGTGCGCCGCCGACGGCGTTGACCCCGGTGGCGACGCCGGTCGCGTATCTGAGTGCTCGAACCCGGCTGAGTCCGACCGAAGCCACAGGGTGGTCGGCGGCCGGTGCTCGAGATGTGCTTGAGATCCGCCAGCTATGGTGGCTTGGCGACCTTCCCGTAGCGCACCGCCGAGCCGGATGTTGCGCCGCCATGCTCACCGCGGAGGCCGAGCTGACTGTGCGCCCGCCGTTCTCGGGCAGTAGCAGCCTGCCTCGCGCAGCTTCGCGGGGCCCGAGCGCGCGGATACGACGGTGTAAGGTGACGAGGGGTCGAAGGCTCGACGGTCGTCGACCGTATCCGCCAGCTCGTCTTGACCTTCGTCTCGTGGTAGATGGGGAGAGCACTGAGACGCCGCGCGCGGCGACGGAGGCCTGCTGCTCGGGGAATTTCAGATGCCCAGGCCTTCGGAGTCGAAGGCCTGGTAGACGCTGATGTCGGGAGGCCTGCGTCGAGGTTGGCTGGTCTCGCGGCGGGCGTTGGACGCGCTCCGGCCGCGCCGCCCCGTCAGCAGCCATGTCGTGATGAATAGCGTTGATATCGCCGCCCCCGGAGCGGCGGGGGACCGCTTGATGTTCCTCTCTGCCGCGAATTCGGCGTCGACGCGCCTGTCCTGCGGCGCCAGGCGCGGACCGCCCTGGCCACGGGCGCGGCTGTCGCCCCGGAGAGGAACGGGCTGAGCAGGACGGAGCTCGCGATGAGCAGGGTGCCCCCCACGCCGATGCCCCAGAGATCCCCGGCCTGTGCCGAGTCTCAGAGCGGGAGACGGACTGCCTGAGGACGACCACGCACACGCCCAGGCCCACGCCAATCGCTCCCGGAGGAGCCGCCGGCAGCCCGGGGGCTCGTGGGTCGCTCCGCAGGCTCCCCTCGTCCAACGCGGCCAGCGGAGCGGTGTGCGCTGCGGCGGCATCCGCCAGATCGCGCAGCCGAGCAGTGATGAGGACGCCGTCGCCAGCGCGAGCAGGGCGAAGGAGGGTGGAGGTGATGGACGAGGGGACTGCCCCTTCGGGCCGCGGATCGACCTTCGATGAACCCGCCAGCGCTATATCCCGATCCTGCAAGCCGAGCGTGGCGGAGACTGTGCCCAGCAGCGCCTCGCCGAGCACCACGGCCCAGACCTGGCGGACGGAGGCGCCCAGGCACCGCAGGGTGGCTAGGAGCGCCGGCGTCAGCGAGGACTTTGGCGTGTTCCAGATGACGACGCAGGTCATCGCGACCGCGAACAGCCCGAGCGAGCGTGGTCGTTCCATGATGCCGCCGAGTCGAGGAGGCGCTTGGCCCGTCCTGCCATCGACGAGCGCGACTGGACGACGACGCCGGGCAGCGGAGACCTGAGAGCATCTGGGCGTCCGAGGTCTGGCCGTGGCGGTGACGTGCCACCCTTTGTCGACGGCTTCGTTAGTTCTGGTTTCGCGCACCAGCCATCGCCTGACGTGGCGTCGGCGACGTATCCGGTCAGGCTCGTCCCGTGGCGAGGGTCGAGCCTGAGCTCTCGTAGATCCCTCGACACCACCATGGGAGGGGGGCGGAGAAATCCTGCTCCCTCGGGTTGGTCTTTTGCTTCGGTACTGATCCCGACGGTCACCGTGTCGCCGACCAGGCCGAGCGAGGAGGCGAGGGCCTGGTGACGGCGAGATCTCGTTGGTCTGCAGGGGCATCCTGCCGTCGAGGAGCTTGTAGAACCCGAAGGCGGGGGTTTTCCGGGGACGTTGAACGCCTGGAAGTCGACGGTGGCCTGCCTGCGGGATCCGCCTCGTGGCTCGATCGCCCGTAGGCTCGGCCCACGGTGTGGCACCCGCGACTTCCGCCGCCAGGTTGCGTTCGCGCTGGTGCCTTCATGCGACGACGGCCGTGGTCGCCTGCAGCCGCTTCCCGAGCTGGCGGTCGCGGCGCCGCGCCCGTAGCGCCCCAGCCGAGGCTGACGACCGTGAAGGCCGGAGAGACGATCGCCAGGAACGTCAGGATGTAAAGGAGTAGCAGCCGGCCGCCCGGACGAAGAGCTCGATCATTCGATCCCACGCGGACGTCGAGCGCTTCCAGAGCGGCAGGATGGACCGGGTGGTTGGATCTCGAGACCCGCCCGCCACGCGCCTGTCGGAGAGGAGGACGGTCTGCTCGGCGAAGGCCGCCGCGCGACGTCGTGGTTGGCCATCACGACGGTCTGCCCGAACTCCCGAAGCAAACGCAGATGCGCAGTGCCTGAGCACCGGTGGACGTGGCCGAATCGAGGGAGCCCGTCGGCCTGTCGGCCAGAATGACCTCCGCGCCCCAGCAGCTCCCTGGCGATGGCAGGCGCGCTGCTGGCCCCGACAGCTGTTCGGGGGTCTTGGCCAGAGGTCGCCCAGGCCCAGTCTCGACGATCCGCTCGAACCAGGGCCCCGGCTGTCGGCGCCCGAGCCTGAGGGCAGGAGGGATCGTTCTGCCTGACCGAGTAGTTCGCAGCAGATTGAAGGACGGAAGATGAACCCCGACGTGTCGCGGCGCATACGGGTGAGCGTCGTCGCCGGGTCGAGCTGAGGTCGAGATCGTCAGATGACCACGGTGCCCGACGTCGCCCTCCGAGCCCGGCGACGACGTATGAACGTCGACTGCCCGCCTGAGGAGCCCATGATCGAGGTGTGAAGCGCCCTGAGTGGGCAGGGAGGGTCACGTCGAGCGCGCACCGCCAGATCCCCGGCGCCGTACACCTTGGCCGTGAGGTCCCTCAGGGCGTCGCTCACGAGACGTCGCCCGCCGGACGAGCCCCGCCTCGTAGGTAAGCCACAGGACGACGGCCTGACCCTGCCGTGGCGCCCAGTTTAGAAGAGCATGGCCGATGTGGGGTTCGATGGTCGCCCGGCCACCGTCATGTTCCGGCGATCTCGCTGTTGGTCAGCCCTGGCGACGGAGCCGCAGGACTTAATCTCCCGCTCGGTCAGTCTGTCGAGGAGGTGCGGGTCGCGCGCTGCGTGCGGTGGCCCTCCCGAGCCAGCTTCTCGACGAGCTTTCTTCTGTCGAGACGGGCTCGATGACGGCGTCGCCGCGGTGGATCGTCCTGACCGCCCGAGCATCTGGGTCGGGCGGGGCGTCCTTGAGAGCTGAGTGGTCTCGAGGCTGCCTGACGGCGCCTTATGATGTACTCCTCCTTCGAAGGTCGAGGATCGAGGACTTTTCGTGACGCCGGTGAGCAGTTTGAGGTGATCGCCGCCGTCGCCTGCAGCCCGTCCATGACGGGCATGCGGACGTCCATGAGGATGACGTCGACGACGACGCCGAGCGTTCGAGGGCGATCCTGCCCGTTGCTCGCCCTCCATGACGACCCTTCATGTCGTCCTGAGAGTCGATGGACCATGGCGAAAGCCCGGTCCGCACGAGGGCCTGGTCGTCGACGAGGCCGACGCGATCGGATACGTCATGGTGTCGCTCCTAAGGGCCTTGAACCGTTGTCGAGGTGGGGAATTGATTCGGAGGCGAGGACGCGAAGCCGGCCGCGACGCGGCCGAGATGACGCCGCCGCCGAATGCCGACGCAGCGCCCGCCATGCCGGACGAGGCCGTGGCCCCTTTCCGTCGCTGCCGCGGCGCCGCGGCCCGCTCGTCAGATCGACCTGCGAGCAGGGCCGCGTCGGTGGTCTGAAGCAGCATCGGTGATGGGGCGTGGGGCCCGGCGTGCGTGCCAGCGCGCTGGCGAGGGCCTGGCAGATGCGCAGACGGGCGTCGACGCCGACCGGGCAGCGCGCGATGCTGTCTCAGCCCGTGCGCACGAAGTTGAGACCGTGATCCGGATCAGCGCACGGTGCGCACGAGCTGCTCCCAGGGTCGCGTCTGGATCGGCTGAGCGTCGGCCGCTCGCCCGTCCGCGTCGACGCTGAAGGACGCTGATGATCGATCGGATGTCCTTCAGGGCGTCGCGCGCCATGTCGGAGATGGTCGCGTGGGCGACGAGAGCTGCGGGTCCTTCTTCGCCGCGTAGCGCCCGCCAAAGTCGGCCCGCGCGACGAGCGACCGGAGAGCGGTGTGTGCGCGACGATAAAGTGATGCATCTCCCACGCGATGCGGACCGTTCTTCGAGAACGGCCAGCTCGGTTCTCTCGGTATCATGGCGCGGTGCTCGGCGTCGCGCCTGGACGCGATCAGCGAGGTTCATCTCACGACTGGGACCGCCGCGCCAGAGCGAAGTGCCGTAATGAACGCAACGCGAGACCGCGCCTCATGTAGGTGAAAGGCTGTTGGAGAAGGTGCTCACGTGAAGTGGCGCCGTTCGGCTTGCGGTCGCCTGGCTGGTGAGCGTGGGGATCGTCAGGAGGAAGTCGCCCAGCACGCTCGCGGCGGCGACGGTCCGGTGCGCCCAGACGGGGCCGTAGACGGTGACGGCGTACAGCGAGGCGAGCACCGCCACGTCGGCGGAAAATGATATTCGACGGCTCGAGAAATGCCTCCACCCGCTCGCCGTGAAAATGAGCACCGCCGACGGCACGAGTGCGTCCGCCGGAACGCCATGGGGACGGAGTAGAGCAGGCCGATCACCACGTCGCTGAGGATCTCCAACGCCGGCGAAGCGGCTGAGTTCTCCGGATACAGGAGCGCTATCGGACCTCGATTGAGGAAATACAGCATGGCCACGAGAAAAAGCGGCACCGACGTCAATGGGCTTATTCACAGCGTTATATAGCTGCGCTGCCCTGTAGCCATAGGGTACAAGGATGGCTGGTCCCGCCGGTTCATATGCCTTCGTCAATTGTCCCTGCGTGCCACAGGATACCGTTGAGAATTTCGTCTATCCAACAAGGGTGAGCTTGCTGTCGTCATGCGACCATTATTCCCGGACCCCGCGTTTCACAACGCACACAGGCGCGGGCCGGTTCCGCTTCCCGGCGGGTTTCCCCGACCTCCGACCTGTCACAATAGGTGATAGGTCAGACGCCGCCGAGCCCGGATGCGGCCCGCGAACGCAGGATGAGATCGCGCCGCTCTGGACGGGCGCAGAGGGCCCATCATTCGGGATCCGAGCCGATCCTCACCGACGAGCACTACGACCGGCTCGTCCACGAGCTGCGGGACATCGAATCCGCCTTCCCCATCTGGCGGCCGGCGATTCGCCGGCCCAGCGCGTGGGAGCCCCGGCGGCGGCGGGCTTTCGCGCCGGTGGACCATCTGGAGCGCCTCTACTCCCTTCAGGACGTCTTCCATCGACGACCTGCGCTCCTGGTGCTGAGGCAACGCGGAGGGGCCGGACGTGCACGGCCGAGACCAAGATCGACGGCCTCGCCCCTCAATTCCGCTACGAACGGCCCGGCTGACGGTCGTTGCCACCCGCGGCGACGGGGTCACTGGAGAGGACGTCACGGACAACGCCCGAACGATCGACTCCATCCCCGAGCGGCTCGGCGGAGGGCGTCCCCGACGTGGTGGAGGTGCGCGGCGAGGTCTTCTTCCCCCTCGATTCCTCTCGCCGCCTTCAACGCCGCCCAGCGCGAGGCCGGCGCCAAGGAGTTCGCAACCGCGCAAACGCCGCCGCCGGCTCGCTGCGGCAGAAGGACCCGCGGGTGACGGCCGCCAGGCCGCTGGACTCGTCGCTCACGGCCCCGGCGCGCTTCGGGGGCGCCCCGGCTCGACCGGAGAGCGCCTGGCCACCAGCGGGGACGCGAGGCCTTCCCAGAGTGGGGCCTGCCTGTCTCGCCCTACGCGCGACTCGTCTGGACGTGAGGGAGGTCGAGCCTTCGTCGCGCGCTACGCCGACGCGCGCGCTAGCACGCTGGTCCACGGTCGACGGCGCGGTCTTCAAAAATCGATCTGCGCGCCGAACAGGCCCGCCTGGGCAGCACCCGCGGGTCCCCGGTGGGCGGTCGCCTACAAGTACCTCCCGAGGAGGTGGAGACCCGCCTGCTCGATCCATGCGATGCAGGTCGGCCGGCACCGGCCGGGTCACCCTTCGCTGTCATGAAGCCCGTCCCTCGTCGCCGGCTCGACGGTCGCCCAGGCCACCCTGCACAACCTCCGAGGTGGCGCGCAAGGAAGTGACATCGGGGACACGGTCGTCGTCCGGAAGGCCGGGACATCATCCCCGAGGTCCTCGGCCCCGTCGACAGCTGCGCGACGTGACCGAGCGGGACTGGCGCACGCCCGAGCGGTGCCCGTCGTGCGGTGCCGCTCGCCCCGCCAGGAGGGCGACGTCGACGTCCGCCGCCCCAACACCGCCTCGTGCCGGCGCAGCTTGCTCAGCGCATCGCCTACATCGGCGGGCGCGGGGCTCTGGACGTCGAGGCGCTCGGCGACGAGACCGCTCTGTGGCTGACCGATCCCGACAGGCGCCGCCCCGACGCGCTCAGGGCCTTGCTCGAAGGCGGCACGCCCTGGTCGAGGCGGAGGACGGGCGGATTCAGGCGCATCATGCACCGACCGCGCGTTCTTCGTCGAACGCGGCGTGACCGACTGGGACGGCGCCGTCATCGATCGCGGGCGCTCATCCCCGCAGACGTCCAACGCGAGCTGGCGCGTCCCTGCCCCCAGACGCCCGTCATCGGGGAGGCGGGCCTGTTCGACTCACGGCGGACAAGGCGCGCGACGTGTGGATCTGGCAGGAAGTGCGCGCCGGCGGCGAACCGACGGGCGACTTCCCGCCGCGTGCGCGCCGCCCGGACCAAGCCGAAGTGGGAAGAAGGCCGGACGGGACGATGCGATCGCCCGCCCCTCGAGCCGGGCAAGACGCTCGTCAAGATGATCGGCGAGCTGGAGGCGGCCAAGTCCAAGGAACTGTGGCGCAAAATCGTCGCCCCTGTCGATCAGGCACGTCGGCGGCGGCGCGGCGAAGGCCATCGCCGCGCCTACGGCTCACTGGAGAGCGCGGCGACGGCCAGCCCCGAGGATCTGTCGGGCTCGAGGGCGTCGGCCCGGTCATCGCCGACCCTTCCCTCACGTGGTTCGACGCGCCCCTGGCACAGCAGATCGTCGAGACGTGGGCCGCCGCGGGCGTGGACTCTGCCGAGGAACGAGGCCGCCGCGGTCCCCCAGACTCGCGGCATGACCGTCGTGGTTGCCGGCACGCTGTCGGGATACACCCGCCAGTCCGTCAAAGAGGCGATCGAGGCCCCACGGAGGCAGCGCGACCGGGTCGGTGTCGAAGAGGACGAGCCTCGTCCTCGCGGGGACAAGGCGGGCTCCAAAGCCGCCATGCGCTGAGCTGGGCATCCCGTCATCGACGAGGAGCAGTTCGCGGCGCTCCTCGGCACGGGCGAGCTGCCCTGACGGGCAGGCGTCGCTTCCCCGGTGACCGCACCCGCCGTCACAGGAGGCCCCAGGGCCGCAGGATCCTCCTCGATGACGCGGTTGGGACGCCCGCGGGCGTCCCACGCCGCGCGCGTGAGCTCGTGAGTTGTCCAGTCCACCTGGAAGATCCGCTCCATGGCACGGGCGAAGTCGTCGTCGTACACCTCGATGTTGATCTCGAAGTCGCGCAGCGACAAACCGGTCGATGTTCGCGGTCCCGACGGTCGACCACTTCCCGTCCACGACCATCGTCTTGGCGTGGACCATGGCGTCCTCGAACAGGAAGATGCGCACCCCGGCGCTGTAGGAGCTGATTCGTAAGGTGCGGCGACCCACCCAGATCGCCGCGCCGGGCGGAGTATTGCATACGTCCAGTGACATGTGCTCGTCGGGGATGAAATACCCCATGGTGATCCAGGCGCGCCGGCTCGAGGCGGTTGATCGCGTCGAGGTAGAGGGATCCGATGGGATAGTCGTTGAGCGCGGGGGTGTTGACCGTGGCTTTGACGGTTTTTGTCCCCACAGGTGCGTCCGTTGTCGGGGAGGGTGGGTGCTCCCTGCGGCGGAAGTCGTTCCACATGTCGGCGAAGGATCCCTCGAGCTCCCAAGCGGCCGGCCCCTCGATCCGCACATGGGTGTCCCGCCAGTGGTGGGCGTACAGGGTGCCGATGTTGTAGCCGCCGACGTACCCGACCTTCCCGTCGATCGCGAGGATCTTTGCGATGGTCGCGTCCCTTGTCGCGCGCTCTGCCGGTGAAGATCCCCGTGCGACCAGCGGGACTGGAGGGTGTGGAGGTTGCCATCTTCGGCAGGTGCCGGAACCCGGATCCTGGTTGAAGTTGCCCGCCGTGTCGAAGACCGCGTAGGTCTCGACTCCGCGCGCTGGCGTCGATGGGGGCGTCGCGGAACTCGAAGCCGGTCTCGTCGGCCTTGACGATGAAGCACTCGAAGTAGATGTGGTCGGTCGCCGAGCGTATGTCCTCGAGCATCGCGTCGCACAGGTCCTCCGTAGGTGTAGACCGTCATCTCGTTGGGTCCGACGACGGTCTTCCTCGCGGTGGCAGGTGCGGGAAGTTCCCGACTGGGCGGCGTTTGCGCATCGCGTCGATGGCGGTGACGGTTGCCACGGCCGCCGTCTGAACGGCGAGCGTCGAGCGCCCCCAGCCTTGACCGCGCTGACGATGTGCCTGACGAGGTTTGGCGAAGTCGGGACATGCCACTACCGTAGCCGGTCCCGGCGCGGTGAAGGAAAAATCGGCGATTCGTCTCCCTGTCCCCGCGCCAACCGTAGTTTCCTCATGTCCCGAGTGCCCCTTCCCGCGCACCGGTGCGACCGCCCGCGCAGTCCGGAACTCCATCCCGAGGCGCGGCGTGTGAGACGTCGCGGGAGTGCATCTCTCCGGCGACGTAGACGAGCATGTCGTCTTTTTCGTTGCCCGACGGTGGGCGCGTCTCGCGTGGCCTCGCCGCCTGGATACTCGACTCGCCACCCAGGACGAGGATCCGGCATGCCTGGCTGGAGAACTGGATGCGATCGCCTCCCGCCGTGGCGAAGGTCTCCCGAGGTCGCTTCACCCGGACAGTCGCACGAGCCGCTGATTCCCCTGACCAACGTCATGCGCAGACGGCGGTCGTTCCCACCGCACTGGGACGAGGTCCTGAGCCTCGGCGCCCACGCCCAGGAGGATCGGGCGATTCCTCGTGCCAGCAGATCCTCGAGGAGGGAATGATGAAGGACTTCCCTCCGCCCGGCGCTCCGAGCTCCCGCCGGCATGCTCGCCGCCGGCGGCTGAAGGCCTCGCTCGAGCGCTCACCCAGGCCTGCCTGGACCGTAGCCATGCCGTCGACCGCCGGGTCGAGCGCCAGCTTCCTCTTCGGCCGACGACGACGGCGTTCGGCCGCCGCGCCGAGCCGACGCCGAGCGCGCGTCTGCCGGCCGGCCTCCACCGCCTCGCCGGCGTCCCCAGCGCCACTGGCGACAACATGGTCTCGCGCGGTCCAGCCCGACGACCTGCGCCTCGAAGATCCTCGAAGGCTGGCGCCCACCCCTACGACGCGACCGTCGTGACGCGGCTGCGCGAAACGAGCCCTGCCCATCGTGAAGACGAACATGGACAGTTCGCGATGGGCTCCTCCACCGAGCACTCGGCTTTCAAGCCGACGCACAAACCCGTGGAGCCTGGACACGCATCCCCGGCGGTTCGAGCGGCGGCTCGGCGGCGGTCGGCAGCGTTCATGGTCCCCTGCCCCTCGGCTCGGACACCGGCGGCTCGATCCGCCAGCCGCCGCCGTCACGGGAACGGTCGGCGTAGCCCACCTACGGAGCCGTCTCGCGCTACGGGCTCGTGGCCATGGCCCCTCCTCCTCGACCAGATCGGACCGTTCGCTCGCACGGTCCGCGACCTGCGACGCTCGGGAGCTCATCGGCGGGCACGACCCCCTCGACTCGACCTCCCTCGACTCGCCTGTCCCGCCGCTGGAGGACATCGCGGTGGCAGTCCGCGCGGCGCGAGCTGCCGCTGGAGGCCTGCGGATCGGCGTCGTCAGCGAGTCTCCGGCGAGGATACCAGGAAGGCGTCCTCGCGGCCTTCGACGCCGCCGTCGAGCGCATGCGGGACACTGGGAGCGGAATCGTCGGGTCTCCTGCCCCTCGCTCGACTACGCGCTCGCGGCCTACTACCTGATCATGCCCGCCGAGGTCTCCTCCAACCTGCCCGGTTCGACGGCATGCGCTACGGCATCCGCGTCGAGCCGAAGGAGAGCCGGTGACCGCGGAAACCGTCGTCAGCCGCCACTCGCGGCGCCGGCTGATGAGGTCAGGCAGCGGATCATCTCGGCACGCACGTCCTGTCCTCCGGGTACTACGACGCCTACTACAGCGGCGCCTGAGGTGCGCACCCTCGTTCAGCGGGACTTCGACGCTGCCTTCGGCGGTGGACGCGATCCTCGCCGACCTCGCCGGTGACGGCCTTCCCCTGGGGTCAGGCTCGACGACCTGGCGATGTATCTTCTCGACGTGACGACGATTCCGGCGAGATCTGGCTGGGATCCGGGCATCTCCCTGCCGTGCGGGCTGGCCGGCGACGGTCTGCCCGTGGGCCTGCAGGTCCTCGCCCCGGCGCACGCCGACGACGTCATGTACCGAATCGCCGGAGCGGTCGAGGCGGGGGCTCGGGGAGCCCTCGCCTCGAGCTGCCCGGCCGCGACCTGGGAGGAGCGGGCCTGATGGACGCACTCATGGACTTCGACGAGGCCGTCTCGCGCTTCGATCCCGTCATCGGCCTGGAGGTGCACGTCGAACTGGGCACGGCGACCAAGATGTTCGACGGCGCGCCCAACGCCTTCGGCGGCGAGGCCAACACGAACATCACGCCCGTCTCCTGGCTGCCGGGCTCCCTTCCCGTCGTCAACGCGAAGGCCGTCGAATACGCCGTCAAGATCGGCCTCGCCCTCAACTGCGAGATCGCGCGGACGTGCCGTTTCGCCAGGAAGAACTACTTCTACCCCGATCTGACCAAAGCCTTCCAGACCTCGCAGTCCGACGAGCCGATCGCCTTCGACGGGCATCTCGACGTGGACTTGGCCGACGGATCGACGTACCGCTTCCGATCGAACGCGCCCACAGAGGAGGACGCGGGGAAGAACACCCATGTCGGCGGCCAGGACGGGCGCATCCAGGGGGCGCGGTACTCCTTGGTCGACTACAACCGCTGCCGGGCGTGCCGCTCGTGGAGATCGTCTCCCGTCCCGCGACCGGCGCGGGCCCGCGCTCCGGAGATCGCCGCCGCCACGTGCGCTCGCTTCGCGATGTCTTCCCGCGCGCTGGGCGTCTCCGAGCGCGGATGGAGCGCGGAAACGTCCGCGCCGACGTCAACGTCTCTCCGGGAGGGCCCCGACTCCCGTTGGGCGTCCGCACCGAGACGAAGAACGTCAACTCCTTCCGCGGCATCGAGAGCGCGTGCGCTACGAGATCCGGCGTCGGCAACATTCTGGCCGATGGCGGCAGGTAGTCAGGAGACGGCACTATCACGAGGGCGGACGGCCCAAACCTCCTCGGGCAGGGTGAAGTCCGGACGCCGAGGACTACCGGTACTGCCCAGGCGGATCTCGTGCCCGTCGCGCCCCCGCGGGAATGGGTCGCCGAACTGCGCGCGGGCATGCCCGAGCTTCCAGCCGCCCGGCGGCGGCGCGTCAAGGAGGAGTGGGGCTGTCCGACGAGAGGCTCCGCGATCTCGTCAACGCAGGAGCCATCGACGTCGTCGAGGCGACCGTTCGCGCCGGCGCCGAACCGGCAGGCGCGCGCAAATGGTGGATGGGAGACATCGCCCGATACGCGAAGGAAGCCGAGGTCGAATTGGAGGACGTTCCTGATCGCGCGCCCGCGGACGTGGCCGAGCTCGGACGGCCTCGTCCGCGACGGCAAGCTCACTGACAAACTCGCGCGTCAGGCCCTCGAGGGCGTCCTGGCCGGCGAGGGGAGCCCCGTCGAAGTCGTGGCCGCACGCGGCTTGGAGGTCGTGAGTGACGACGGCGCCTCGGCCGCGGCCGTCGATGCCGCTGGCCGCCAACCCGGCGACCGCGGACGGGATCACGCGCAAGGCAAGGTGCAAGCGGCCGGCGCGATCGTCGGCGCCGCCGCGAAGGCGACGGGCGGCATAGGCGAATGCCGCGCGCGTCCGCGAACTCGTCGCGGAGCGCTGCGGCGGATATGGCCCCTGCGGTGGATCAGATCGCGCCCGTGCACCCGCCGGAGAGGCCTTCGAGCGGTGCACGGCTTGTCAGCGCCGATTCCGGAGCCGGGCCCGCGAGTCTCAGGTTAGAATCGTTGCGTCTGCGAGCCTCGATTGCCTGTAGGATGCGGCTAACGGTTTCGCGACCGAAAGACGGTTCCATGACTCGGAGAGGAGACGGCAGAAGAGTGTCGGATCAGACATGCCAGATAACGGCCATTCTGTTGTATTTCCTGCCGGCACGCTGGGCATCGGCTACTACGCTTACCGTCGGTAGGGCGAACGTCGACGGCTACATGCTGGCCGAACGTCCGGCTGACCCCGACCATGGCGGCGCTCTCCGCCAACGCCGCGGACATGTCAGGTTGGCTCCTCATGGGCCCGCCGGGCGCCATCTCACACCGCAGCCCCATCATGCCCGATAGCCATCGGGCCTGACCGTCGGCGCCTGGGCTCGACTGGCGTTTCATCGCTCCGCGGCTGCGGGCATATTCGGAGATCACGGACAACGCGATCACGATCCTGGAGTTTCTTCGCCAAAGAGGCTCAAAGCGGAACTCGCGGCAGCTGCGTTAACAGTGGCGGCTCTGGTCATCGTCGTCTTTCCACCTTCTACGTGTCGTCGGGCATATTGGTCGCCGCAGGAAGTTCTTCGTCAGCTCCTTCGGCTGGAAACTACTTCGTCGGGATGTTCGTCGTCGCTTGTCATCACGCTGGCCCACACCCCGTCTCGGCGGCTTCCCGGCCACCCTCTACCCGACGCGTCGCCCAGGGCCCTCCTCATGCCGTGCGGCGCTCATGGCGGGTGCCGATCGTCACCGATCGTCGAGCTCGGCGGGTGGTCTGAGGCCACCGATCGAGATCGCGGACGTCAAACACGAGCCTTCAATCTGTTCCTCCGGATTCTCCGGCAACGCCTTCATCGATGGTCGTCGCGACGATGTCCACGGCGGCATGGGGGATTGGGATACGCTAAACGCAGCCGCATCATCATCGTCCGTTTCGTGGCGCTTGCGCTCGGGAGAGGCGAAGACCGCTCGCAGGACCGGCCTCTTCTGGATGGTGCGCCGACGGCCTCGGGCGCGATTTTCCACCGCGCTCATCGGGATCGGGTATCGCCAGCTCTCCGGAGATAAAACCCGGAAAAAGACGAGTCCGAAGAGGTCTTCTTGGTCATGAGCAGGATCTTCTTCCATCCGTTCGTCGCGGGCCTCGTGCTGGCCGCGGATGCGGCAGGCGATCATGTCCACGATGTCGAGTCAGATGATCGTGTGCGCGTCCGCTTTGGTCGAGGACCCTATTCGATCATGGGGCGTCGAGTGTCTGCGAGAATCTGCTCGTCCCAGCCGGTCACAGCGTGCTCGCTCGTCGCCGTGGTGGCGGCGGCGTTCATGGCGCTCGACCGCATTCGGCCATACCGCTGGTCGAATTCGCCTGCCCGGCTTCGGCGCGGCTTCGGCCCCCTCGTCGTCCTCTCGCCTTACTGGAGGAAGCTGACCGCCACCGGTGCCCGTCGCCGGCTGGTCACCGGCGGCGGTGACGGTCTTCGTATGAGCGAACGTCGACGTCCTGAAGACGCATATGTACGAGATAGTCCAGGATTTCTCCTCAACCTCATCGTGTGATCCCCGTCAGCCGGCTCACCGGTGAGGACGATCCCGAGGTGATCGGGAATTCGCCCGCATGAAGGCGGCGATCGGAGCCTCGTGCCCTCGGTGACGATCGCCAGGTCTTTCCCCGTCTCGACGGACGGGAAAGAGCGATCTGCTCGGCAAGCTCCTCCCATCCCCTCCCGACGGGGAGATTCGGAGTCGCTCGACCGCGCGGCCGCGAAGCCGACCGACCGACGAGGCCTCAGACGAATTGAAAAGTGACCCGATTCACATAATCGGGGTTTGACGGAGTGGATGCGTGGGGTAGTCATATACCCGTCGCCCGAAGTATCGCTATAAGCGGCAGCATGAGGCCGAAAGTTCGATGACTCCAGTGCGCATGAGCTTCAAAGCTGGTGGATGGGTCGCTGAATCTGCGTTTGACAGATCGGAATCCTGCACTCAGACTATAGAAGTTGCTCTTTCTGTGATGACTGCTGTGTGTGGTTGTTGTGGTGTGGGTGTGGTGTTTGGGTGCTTGATAGTGTGTTGGTTGATGTGTTTTGTGACTGGCTCGTGGTGGGAGGCTTGGCTGTGGCTGGCTCGTGTGGCTGTGTGCCTGTGTGGGTTGGTTGTGTGCTGGTTCTGTGTTGGTTGTTTTTGGGAGTCGTTTTGGGCTTTCGCGTTTTTGTGTGGAGAGTTTGATCCTGGCTCAGGACGAACGCTGGCGGCGTGCTTAACACATGCAAAGTCGAACGGGCTCTGTCTGGCTGGTGGTGCGGTGGGTTAGTGGCGAACGGGTGAGTAATACGTGAGTAACGCCCGTCTCTCTTTGGGATAAGCCTTTGGAAACGTAGGGTCTAATACTGGATATTCCCTGTCTGGTCGCATGGCTGGGTGGAAAGCTGGTCAGGATGGGCTGCGGCCCATCAGCTTGTTGGTGGGGTGATGGCTCACCAGCGGTCGACGGGTCAGCTGGCCTGAGAGGGCACCGGCCACACTGGGACTGAGATACGGCCCAGACTCCTACGGAGCAGCAGTGGGGATATTGCACAATGGGCGCAAGCCTGATGCAGCGACGCCGCGGCGGGGATGACGGCTTTCGGGTTGTAAACCTCTTTCGTCGGGGGACAAAGCGCTCTGCTTGTGGAGGTTGAGGGTACCCGGTGAAGAAGCGCCGATAACTACGTGCCAGCAGCCCGCGGTAATACGTGGGGCGCGACGTTGTCCGGAATTATTGGCGTAAAGGGCTCGTAGGCGGCTTGTCGCGTCTGCTGTGAAAAATGGGGCTTAACTCCGTACGCAGTGGGTACGGGCAGGCTAGAGTGCGGTAGGGGTGACTGGAATTCCTGGTGAGCGGTGGAATGCGCAGATATCAGGAGGAACACCGATGGCGAAGGCGGGTCACTGGGCTACTGACGCTGAGGAGCGAAAGCGTGGGGAGCGAACAGGATTAGATACCCTGGTAGTCCATGCTGTAAACGTTGGGAACGGTAGGGTTCTTTCCACGGATTCTGCGCCGGAGCTAACGCATTAAGTTCCCCGCCCAGAGTACGGGCCGCAAGGCTAAAACTCAAAAGGATATTGACGGCCCCGCACAAGCGGCAGACATGCGGATTAATTGATGCAACGCGAAGAACCTTACCAAGGCTTGACATACGCTGGGACGGTGAGATGTGCTGGCTTTTGCTGGTGTACAGGTGGTGCATGGTTGTCGTCAGCTCGTGTCGTGAGATGTTGGGTTAGTCCCGCAACGAGCAGCAACCCCTGTCTCGTGTTGCCAGCAGGTTGGGCTCAGACCCACGGGAGACTGCCGGGTTAACTCGGAGGAAGGTGGGGATGACGTCAAATCATCGCCCCTTGCATGTCTTGGGCTCACGCATGCTACAACATGGCCGGGTACAGAGGGTTTGCGATATCGTGAGGTGGAGCGAAACTCTAAAGTCGGTCTCAGTTCGGATCGGGGTCTGCAACTCGACCCTCGTGAAGTCGGAGTCGCTAGTAACGGGATCAGCAACGCCGCAGGAATACGTTCTCCGGGCTGTACACACCGCCCGTCACGTCACGAAGATTGGCAACACCCGAAGCTCGTGGGCCCAACCCGTGAGCGGTCGAAGGTGGTTGGCGATTGGGACGAAGTCGTATAGCTAGCAGCCGTACCGGAAGGTGCGGCTGGATCTACTCCTTTCTAGGGAGCAGTCGGCGTGCGGGCGTGGGTCGTGCGCGTGGGCCGTGGTTGTGGAGCGCGTTGACCGGCATGCTGTCAGGCGTCTGGGTACCGTGCCCGCTGCCTGCGTGGGCCCCTCGTTGGTGGGGGTGTGTGGTGGTGGCGTGGTGGTTGGGAATCGTATAGTGGACGCGAGCATCTGTGCCTCGCACGTTGTGTGTGTGCGTGTTGTTGTAGGTGCTGAGGCGTTCGGTGGATGCCTGGGTACCGGGAGCCGAAGAAGGACGTTGCAGCCCGCGATATGCTCGGGAGCTCGGCAAGCGGGCTTTGATCCGAGGGTGTCCAGATGGGGAACCTGGCCGGGGTTGTGCCCGGTCGCTCGTGCCTGAATTCATAGGGTGCGGTGGTGACGCGGGAAGCGAAACATCTAGTACCCGTAGGGAAGAGATATTCCGTGAGTAGGTGGTAGCGAAAACGGAGGAGCCAAACCGTGGGCGTGGAGAGCCGTCGGGTGTTGCGTGCGGTGTTGTGGGAGATGATCGTGATCATGCCGACGCGTGGTCGCGCAGTGATAAAACCGTGTGAGGGATAGGCGAAGGGTCTGGGAAGGCCTGCGTGAGAGGGGTGAGAGCCCTGCAGCTGAAATTCTCGTGGCTGTGTGATTGTGTTCCCGGGAGGCATGGGGCCCGTGGAATCCCGTGTGAATCTGGCGAGACCACTTGTCAAGGGCTAAATACCCTGGTGACCGATAGTGAGAGTACCGTGAGGGAAGGGTGAAAAGCACCCGGGAGGGGGAAAGAGTGCCTGAAACCAGTGCCTACAATCCGTCAGAGCCTGTGGTGGGGGTGATGGCGTGCCTTTGAAGAATGAGAGCCTGCAGTTAGTGGCATGTGGCGAGGTTAACCCTGTGGGGGAGTCGTAGCGAAAGGAGTCCGAAGAGGCGTGAGTCGCGTGTTCTAGACCCGAAGCGGGGTGATCTACCCATGGCCAGTGTGAAGCTCGTAAGAGCGTGTGGAGGCCTCGAACCCACCAGGGTTGAGAAACCTGGGGGGATGAGTTGTGGGTAGGGTGAAAGGCCAATCAAACTCCGTGATAGCTGGTTTCTCCCCGAAATGCATATAGGTGCAGCGTTGCGTGTTCCTTCCGGAGGTAGAGCGACTGGTTGGCTGATGGGCCTTACCGGGTTACCGACGTCAGCTAAACTCCGAATGCCGGGAGGGTGGAGCGTAGCAGTGAGACAGCGGGGATAAGTTTCGTCGTCGAGAGGGAAAACAGCCCAGATCGCCGGTTAAGGCCCCTAAGCTGTGCAAGTGGGAAAGGATGTGGAGTTGCTGGGACAACCAGGAGGTTGGCTTAGAAGCAGCCATCCTTGAAAGAGTGCGTAATAGCTCACTGGTCAAGTGGTTCCGCGCCGACAATGTAGCGGGCTTAAAGCACACCGCCGACGCCGCGGCAGTCCATCGTGGTCCTAGCCTGTCCGTTGTGGGCGGGTTCAGGGGTGGGCCAGGTAGGGGACGTCCGCGTTGGGTGAAGTCTCGGGGTGACCCGTGGACGGCGTGGGAGTGAGAATGCAGGCATGAGTGAGCGGGCGGGTGAGAAACCCGTCCGCCGATTGACTCAGGGTTCCAGGGCCAGGTTGATCCGCCCTGGGTTGTCGGGTCTAAGGCGAGGCCGACGGGCGTGGTCGATGGACAACGGGTTGATATTCCCGTACCGGCGCTTGACCGTTCAATGTTCGCCGGGTGATGCTAACCATCCCCGATCCTGTGTGTCTCTTTTCGGGAGGCGTGTGGGGAGGGCGGGGGTCCGAGCCCGGTGGGCAAGCGTGGCAACAGGTGTGACGCAGATGGTAGTCCAACCGTGTCGTATGGCTGAGCACGGCTAAGGGTGCAAGCCCGTCTCCCCAGGTAAATCCGGGGCGTTCGGTCAGGCCTGATGGGGACCGTTTGACGGGAAGTGGATGATCCTGTGCTGCCGAGAAAAGCATCGACGTCAGGGCAAGCGCCGCCTGTACCCGAAACCGACACAGGTGGTCAGGTAGAGTATACTGAGGCGTCGAGTCATCGGTTAAGGAACTCGGCAAAAATGCCCCCGCAACTGGGAGAAGGGGGCCCGGGCCTTGATGTTCCCCGTGGGCGGAAGGCGCGGGCCGCAGAGTCCAGGGAGAAGCGACTGTTTATCAAAAACACAGTGCGTGCTAAGCCGCAAGGCGATGTATACGCACCGACGCTGCCCGGTGCTGGAAGGTTGGGCGGATTGGTCAGCCCTTCGGGGTGAAGCTGTTAAGCCCCAGTAAACGGCGGTGGTAACTATAACCATCCTAAGGTAGCGAAATTTGCTGTCAGGGTGGTTCCGACCTGCACGAATGGCGTAACGACCCTCCGCTGTCTCGACCACGAGCTCGGTGAAATTGCGTACACGAGTAAAGATGCTCGTTTCGCGGTGCGGACGGAAAGAACCCCCGGACCTTTTACTATAGCTTGGTGTTGGTGTTCGGTACGGCTTGTGTAGGATAGGTGGGAGACTGTGAACCGGTCACGCTAGTGGGCGGGGAGTCGTTGGTGAAACACTCACTCTGGCCGTGCTGACCATCTAACCTCGGTCCGTGATCCGGGCCAGGGACAGTGCCCGGTGGGTAGTTTAACTGGGCGGTTGCCTCCCAGCGGGTATCGGAGGCGCTGAAGTTGTTCTCCCTTCAGCCTGGTCGGCAAACCAGGTGGCGAGTGGCAGTGCACGCGGGGCTTGACTGTGAGACTGACGTAACGAGCAGGCACGAAAGTAGGAAATCCAGTGATCCGGCGGCGCTTTGTAGCGCCGTCGTCAACGGACAAAAGGTGCTGGGACAACAGAAGCGATCCTGCACCAAGAGTTCACATCGACGGCATGGTTTGGCAATCTCGATGTCGGCTCGTCGCATCCTGGGGCTGGAGTAGTACCAGGCGCCGCCTGCCCATTAAAGCGGTACGCGAGCTGGGTTCTGAACGTCGAGACAGTTCGGTCCTCATCTGCCGCAAAGCGGCGTAGGAGTAATTGAGAAGGGCTGTCCCTAGTACGAGAGGTGACCGGGACGGACGAACCTCTGGTGTGCCAGTTGTTCCGCCAGGAGCATGGCTGGTGGCTACGTTCGAGGTGGATAACCGCTGAAAGCATCTAAGCTGTAAAGCCTGCTTCAAGATAAGTTCTCCATCCAGCCTGTGTGGTGTGGTGAGGTCCCCCGCAAGACGACGGTTGATAGGCCGACGTGACGCCTCGTAAGTGGGCGGAGCGACCGGTACTAATGGACCGACCGTCATCACCATCACCGCCCCTCGACGGGTGGTCTCGCGTCGACTATACGATTCTCGAGCTCACGCCCCGCCCGCGGCAGCGACAGGCAGTGGTATCCGGACAGGCTTTGACGGTGGTCATCAGGCGGCGGGGAAACGCCCGGTCCCATTCCGGAACCCGGTAGCTGCCCGCCAGCGCCGTGATGGTGGCTGCATCCGCCAGGGTGTGGGAGAGCAGGGACACCGCCGTCACCACACGGGCGGGAACACGCAGACACGCTCCCCGCCCACCCGTCACACAAACCGATACGACGAACAGTATCAGGCCGCACGCGCGAGCTCTCGATCTCCGTGCGGCCCAAACCACATAAACAATACCAACCCGATAAGGCCATATACACCTCCTCTTGCTTTCGGCTGATTGTAGCAAACCGGTACGAAGTGCGCACGGGTGACCCTTCTTCCATACTACGCAGCTCTAGTCTCGCGCGCAACGCCGCATTGCGGGCGTCTTTCACTTTTCCGGAATTCTAAGATTGCGTTTTGGGTCTGCTGCCTCGGCCGAGGCCCATAAGTCCGCCCGATCGCCCACAAGCGCATAGACTCGACGGACGGAGTAGCCTTCGCCCGCCGGTTCTGCCATGGAACCCGTTTTGAGCACACGGGTGCCACTGCACCGGGGTCAACAGAGAGGAGTTCTCTTTTCGGTTTCACCTATTGTCTCTGTGATAAAGCGATGAGATCGCCGGAGACGTGCTTTCGATATATCGAAATGTGAAGATGGAATGTCGAAAATGCGCTTTTAGCCTCCATTTCGGTGGATGGTTTTCTCTAGCATTTCTCACAGAAAATGGAAACATAGCATGCCAATCATCAGTGATTTCTCGTACGGGCGCATTGACACCGCTCGTGTTGTGGCTTATGCGTGTAGTGAGTCCGATTCCACCGGAGCGATACTTCTGTGTCGGTCGTTCACCAGCATAGCTGGTGCAGGCGGTGGGTGGATGTTTTCACTTCGCCATGCCGTTCGCAGGGCGTGCGAGTTTCTTTGAGACATGGTATGGCGGAACGGCGGGCGAGAAGGAAGAAGCGCACCATGCGACGCCGATTGCTCCAAGCGGTTTTCGCTTCGAGTTCTCCCGATGATGAATCTTCGGAATTCCTCATCCGGCACTCAGTCGCACTTCATACCGATAACGGGAACGAGCCGCGGAATCGCTGGGTGCAAAGCCATACTTTTGGTTCAGCAATGGCAGCGATATACTATACCTTTATCGTGCTTTTCACGTTTCAATTTCTATTGATCTTTTACTGAACAACAACAATATTGTTACGTTTCCCTAATACCGATATTCCTTTTCCCTTTCAGCGAAGTCCGTAAAACTTCGCGCGCATTCATCGTCGCGAACGCGGCTGGCGCTGGCCGATCGCTATCTCGATGCGATACGAAATTCGAAACCAGATTCGCCTTTTCGGCGCCGGAGCGCGAATTGAGGCCCCAGTGCGCGAACAGGGAGAACGCAATCGCGGTGCGCTGTGCAGGCTCGCAGGAAACCACACTGGTCATCGTCGTCGGGACGGGCTTTTCACTGTCACCATCTGCCGCACCGCTGCGCTGACGCGATCGCTCGGTTCCGCGCAGGAGCCATCGATTCGCCGGACGCTCTCGACAACGATGTCTCCTAACGGTAGTCTCATAGAACTCTCTCACCCAGGTGGCGATTCTTCTACGTCGGCATGGGCGGACTGGGTCACAGGAAGGCGACGGTAGCCTATCTCGGCGTCTCGGGACCCATATCGCATCGCATGGGGGCCGCCGTCTGGAAGCCGTCGAAGGTTCGCATTGTCGCCGACAGTCTGGAGTTTCGACCATGCGGCGGGGAGCCGTTTACGGAATGTCGGACCGACCGTCCGCCGAAGCGAACCAAAGCTGCCACAATTGGTCGGTCTGGTGCCGGAAGACCACTCTTCTGGAAGTCATCAACGGGACTCTGCCAGTCCAGACGGGGGAGCGTAGGATCGCGGGCGGTTCATCGGAGCCTTTCACCGGTCCAGACGAGGGAGCCTGACGGCGAGGTCTCAGCGCACATGGCTTTTCACTGGGAGCATCGCAGACAACCTTCGTGTCGCGAAGCCCGAGGCCACCGACGACGAAATGCGGCGCGCTCCGTCGTCATATGTCGCCGACGAATTCGCCGCCATCGGACTCACGCCGACATCGGCGAGCAGGGCGGCCTCATATCGGGAGGCAGGCGCCAACGGATCTCCCTCGCCCGCGCTTTTCTCCGGCCGAAAAGATCCCGCTTCTGGACGAACCCACGTCACAGGTCGATATCGAACTGAAGCCCGGATCATCGAGGGCCATCGAATCCGAGAGCGAGTGGACGCTTCTCGTGGTCACGTGGCCGTGCGATTTTGCGGGTTGTCGATGAAATTGGCGTTTATCGGACGGTGTCCTGAGAGAGAGAGCGGCCGTGGTGATCGTCTTTGCGAGAGCTTTCAAGTGGCTGACCTCTGCCACGCATCCGTCCACGGCTTCCTCTAGTCTCGACATTCTTCAGGATTCTGCACCCAGCCTCGATATTCCGCTTTTCGCTGCAGCTGTGCGGGTCATTGATCACCCTCGGTGGGGAGACGCAGGCAACCTTCTCGTCTGGTTGATCCTCATCGCGGTCCTCAAGGCGATCTGCTACTACGGGGAACAGCTAACCGGCCATTACGTGGCTCAAAGCCCTCGAGCCCTCAGAACGAAGGCTTTCGCGCAGCTGTGGCCGAAAGCCCCAACGATCGTCAATCAAAGCAGGTCGGGCGACGGCTGGCCAGTTTGACACGCGACGTAGATCGCATCGAAGCCGTTTACGCCCATACTCGCACCACTCGTCTCGGCCATCGTCGTACCTCCGGCTTTCCTCCCAGGAGCGGGCGTGCTCGTGGGATGGTCAGTTGTCATCATCCCGCTATGCGTGATGTTGGGTCTATTCATCGTCCCCTTCGGATCGATTGCGACGCTCGATGCTGCTACCGCCGCACACTTCGATTGCGGCGCGAACTCACCCATCATGTCACGGATTCCATATTCGGAACGGAGGAGGTGGTCGGATACGGACGTGTGGATGAGCGTCTGGCCGAGATGGACCGTATCGGGTCGAGAATCGCCGAATCCGCGTGTGTGGCCAGGGCGGGCAACGCGACACGGCGAGCGAGCAACACCGTCATTGAGCCCGGCAGCTGTTATCGGCGCAGTGTACGGCGCTAGGCAGGCGAGTCTGTCCATTCCGTTGACTGCGGCACTCGCAGCTGGGACTCTTCGCCTTTCGAAGGGCCGCGAGGCATTGAGGACGCTGCGGCCATCTCGATCATTCCTGGCGGCTGCACGGCGTCTGTGGAATATCAGTACGAGTCCGGAGATCGTCGAAGACGGACAGGAGGTCTATGCGCCGTCGTGTCCGCCTTCTATTGAGTTCGCCAGGTCTCCTACGCCTATCCGACGGGAGCCTCTCGAAAGGCGTCAGTTTCACGGTTGCCGCCGGAGCATAACATCGCGATTGTCGGCCTTCCGGATCGCACGGCCGTCTCCATGCTTCTCCGATACGACAATCCGACGCGGCCAGATCCTAGTCGACGACATGCCGATTCAACGGTATACCCGTCGATCTCGCCACGCGGTAGTCCTCGTCTCAAAGATGCCAGCTCACTGCCAGCATTCGGGAGAATGTGAATCTCGGTGTCAGCCGGGGAAGAGGAGATCTGGGAGGTTCTCGAAACAGTCTGCCCGGCGGGATGAGGTGCCAGCATCGCCGAAAATCCTTGGATACTTCGGTGGGCTGTCTGGTTCGAGACTGTCAGGGAGGGCGCCCAGCGCCTGTGTTCAGCGCGCGCTCTCCTTTGCTGCGGCCGCGGGTGCTCGTGCTCGACGAGTTCGCGCCAACCCAATCGCAGACCTCGAGGATTCAATACTCGCAATCTGGCTAAGAAGATTCCGAGTCACCGGTCATTGAGATAACTCACCGCCTTGAGGTGCAGAGAGCGGCAGATCGTAGCTCTCATGGATCGCGGAATGCTGGTCGCTTCTGGAAGTCCCGTCGGAATCGAAGAATCGGATGGGATGCTCGCCGACTCTTCCACCGGAACGTTTAAGCCTGACTCGGAGGTTCCCCAACCGATCACAATAGTAGTTAGAAGCCTCAACCGAATTCCGCCGAGGATCGAACACGGTGAGGATCACGGGTCAAGCGCTGTTCACAATGAAAACCTGTGCAGAGGCCGAGGGGTGCGGCGTGGCATGCTTGCACCCTGGGAGGTTCTATGCCACGACTACGATCCGCGACATCGACAACCGGAAGGAACATGGTTACGCGCGCGTGCGCTGTGGCGCGCCACCGAATGACTGTCAGATTTCGGCAAAACCCATTATCGCGGTGGCCAACTCTACACGGGTTTCGTCCCAGGCCATGTTCATTTAAAGGATATGGCGTTTTGCGTGCGATGCGATAGCGGAATACGGCGGGAATCGGTCGGAATTCAATACTATTGCTGTAGATGACGGCATAGCCATGGGGCATTCGAATGCTCTATTCTCTCCTCGAGAGAGAGATAATTGCGAATACGTGAATACATGGTTAATGCACACGGCTGATGCGCTTGTGGCGATTTCCACTGCGATAAAAATCACTCCTGGAATGCTCATGGCGGCTTCGCCTCAACATACCGACTATCTTCGTCTCAGGCGGTCCCATGGAGTCGGGCAATGCTGTTGACGGCGTCATCGAGCATCGCACCGACTTGATTAGACGCCATCGCCCTATCAGCTAACGACTGACGTCTCCGACGATCAATTGGGGCTCGTAGAATCGAACGCTTGCCCGACATGCGGATCTTGCTCGGGGATGTTCACCGCCAATTGATGAATTGCTTAACCGAGGCGCTCGGCTTCGCTTCCCCGGCAATGGATCGACGCTGGCAACAGCCACACGTCGCAGGACCTCTTCGTCGAAGCCGGACACCGCATCGTCGATCTTGCCCGCCGTTACTGCGGCCGATGATGAATCGGTTCTTCCCATCAATAGCGACTAGAGATGCCTTTCTGAACGCAATGGCATGGATATTGCCATGGGGAGTCGACTAATGATTTTGCACACTTGGCTGCCGCACAGGAGGGGCAACCGACTTCACCTGCGAGATATCGACGAGCTGATCGACACGCCCTGCCTGGCGAAACCGCCCGAACTCCAGATCGATTCCATATCGAGGACTTTCACAGAGCCGGTGACTCTGCGCTCGCGAGCTGTACCGCGCGAAACTGCTGCAGGACACCGTCCATTCCGTGCACTCTTCGGACTTGGAACGTGGCTTGAGGAGTGATATCCGGAACTGCCAGTGAGGTTGCGGATCGTTTTCGCGGCCCGGCCGTGCAGACGACGCGTCCTTTTCGCAGGATTCACGCTGGGACGGCTGACAGACGATCGATGGATGCATCCGCGACGTCGGACACGCATACCGCACTGACGATCTTGCGATCCTTGAAATCTGGCTGAAGACGGCGCAGTGGTCAAAAACCGCGGGTGTAGATGAGTCAGTTGCTTTTGTTTCGAAGGCCCTGCCCGCGTCGTCGAATCTCAAGAGGCTGCCATCGAACTGATCCCTCTCCAAACAGGTGGTTCCCGGCGATATCGTCGTCATCCAATACGAAGGGCCGCGGGGAGGCCCGGATGCAGGAGATGCTCTATCCGGACGACCTTTCTAAGGTCTAGGGCTGGGCAAAGCGTGCGGGCTCATCACCGACGGACGTTTTTCGGTGGCATCGGGCCTCGTCGGATCGGGCACATATCGCCGGAGGTGCACCAGCGGGCTCACAGGCCTTGTACGGGAGAGGGACAGATCGTCATCGACATTCCATCCCGCACCATCAGCCCGGCCATAGACGATGCGAGCCGACCGCCGTCGGAAGGAGAGATCCGCTCCTGGAGACCGGTGTCACGGGTCCGTGAAGTCTCTAAGGCGTTAGCAGGCCCATGCATCCATGGCCGCTTCAGCGGACAAGGGTGCCGTGCGTATCGTCAGGAGTGACCCAAAAGAGAGAGCATCGGGACTCCAGCCCCAGACTCATACATGTCACCTGCGTCATGCACAGTGGCAGTTTTCTCGGTCGATTATGTATCGGTGGTCGTACACGAAGGAGGATTCTAATGACCACCGTCATGGAATGTTGGATGAATATCCAGTAATGTTCATGTTTGTCTCCCTTATGGGTTTTAGAATGCTTTTGGGGCGTATAAAAATAGGAGGAATAGGATTGAGGCAGCTGCTGTTCTTTTTTCTCGCCATTGAGTATCCGCACTGGGTGCGCATCTTGAATACGCGTCACTATTGATGAAGAACTTGGAACTGTTGGTCTGGCGATTTTCGCTTTTTGCTATTGGTAATAGTGCGGGAAAAGAGCTTTTTCGTTCACTCTAAACAAGCTAGTGGACCCATTGCCAGCGATGATATCAGTTTTCATTGTTGCGGCGGGTGTTGCTTATGTCTTAGGACGATATGTATTTCACATGGATGGAGCCCCTTATTAGGGGACCTTTCTCGGAGGCATAACGAATACACCGTTGCGCGGCTGCGGGTGAGGCCTCGGCAACGAGCCACTGGCAACGGTTGGTACGCGGTGGCATATCTTCGGTGTGGTTGGAATGATAGGAGCGGCCTATTTCGCTCTGCGGAAAGCTGATGACGATCCAGATGAGCCTACCCCCGTCACTCATTTCAATGTGCGAGTCGAAAGAGACGACTGCCCGACGATAGCTCAAGTTTCCGCCGAACTCGGCGAGCCCCCATCGAGATTTTCGCGTTTGCGGCGAGGCGAAACAGGCCGATTTGGATACCTCCCGAGGACGACGCATCTGAGAAGGACGACCTCGCTACGTTGTAGGCACGTTGGAGAATGTCAATGACGCTCTTCACCATCTCGGCCACCGGTCAGTCATTCGCTTCGCTCAGACGCCGTTTGGATTTTCGGCGCATCACTCTGTCGACTCCGGCTCTCGTGGGTAAAGACGATCGCCGAACTGGACGAGATTCTAGATGAGCGGTGAACGCGAAAATTTTCGCGTGTCAGGCGCGCCGACGCCGACATGCTCGCGATCCCCGACCTCGTGGTGGAGATGGAGACTGTCCGCGTCGTCGGACCGACGATGAAACTACGGGAAATCTCAAAATGGCTCGGCGACTCCGCCAAGGGACATACCGATATCAGCCCCGTGTCTCGGCATAGGCGCGCCCTCGGATACTCCGGTGAGATCGACATCCCACTCGGCGGCGCCCACTTCGCTTTGGGGTACGCCGCAGGGATCCTGGATCGGCCTCACCATGGGCAGTGATCCGGACGAATCGGTCCGCTGGTGACGGTGTACCGAACACCGCCGATTCGGTTCTTGCAGAATTGGGCTTTGCTCATGTTCCTCGCTCGAGCTGGCACGAAGGCGGCGCCCAGATTCTCAACGCTTTCTCCTCTGGCGACTGATGGAAGATTCTCATACTCGCGCATTGGTCACGCTCGTTGTCGCCATCGGGCTGTATGCGACTATGCGTAAGATCTTCAAAATGGCGACAAAGCTCGTCCGGCCTTCTGGGCGGCGCTCAGACGCAGCCTGCGTCTCCGCGCTTTCGCAAACGGCCGCACAAATGCCGACCCGATGTGTCGCGCTCGGACATGCACTCGTATACCCGGCTGCAATGATCGTTAAGATCCTCCTTGCCCACGTTTTGGGCTCCTTCTAAGGATCCCGCTGGCCAAGCGCGGCCTGTCCCAACTCATGAGCCAATTGCGGTCGGTGACCATACGTGACAGCGCTAACCCGACGCCGATGGCGGTGATAGCCAGGCACAGCGTCACGATTTCCGGGATCGCGGCGTTGACTTGGAGCTCCGTCATTGAGCGCTGACAGTGCGCGGTAGAGCGGGACGCCGATCACTCACGACAACGGCCGGAACGGAAAGCGTCACCCCTCGAATACTTCGTCCACTTGGCGCCCAGAGCGGCGAGAAGCCCCGATAGGAACGCCGCCAGTCCGATGGCCGACATCCGTCCGAGCCCGGCGTCCTGGGCGGTGAGTCGGAGAACGTTGATGACCGTGCCGATGACGGCTGCGATGAAGCTTTGCGCGCTGGGGGAGCGTTGAAAGAGCATGGCGGAAGCTGTAGGCTGCGACGAAGCTCGCGAGAAATGCGCGCCCGAGTAGTAGGGAGCCGGGGTGTTCAGGGTGGTACCCGTCAGCGGACGGGTTGACGTTCCAGTTGAGAAGTCCCGTCACCGCCCATACGGAGGCCGCCGTCGAGATCAGAAGCATGACGACGTCCACGCCCCGCGCGATTCCAGCGTGATATGGTCCTGTCGGATGAGATCGAGATCGAGGTGACGAGAGGGAAGCCGGGGACGAGGAAAAAGCACCGAGGAGACGACTCGACTGGTGGGAGGCGTCGACGATATCGGCTATTTGAAGACCGACACGATTCCCCATGCTGAGGCTTTGTGGCGACGAACCCGCACGCCATCCACACGGCGAAGTGATTCATGTGGCGGCGCAACAGCGTCTTGCGGGTCGCCTGGCCTGCCAGAGCAGCGAAGAAGACGACCAGCACTCGACAACCACCCTGGTTGAGGAATGCGAAGCCTCGCGCATGCTACGCCCGGCGAGGGCGGATACGGGCATGGCGCTAGAGGGTCTTTTGTTCGCGAAAGCGTCAAAGCACGTCGTCGGCGTCTCGACCAACATCTTCCCTGGAAGGTTGTGGACGAAGTCATGAGGTCGTCTATGCGTTCGGCGTTGATTCCCATGACCCGCTGCTCAACGAGTTCCGTCGGAACGTCCCGCCGGCGAAGGCGGTGGCGGTGAGTGTGTGTAGGTGACTTGATGGAGATCTTGTCGATGCCCACTGCATGTGCAATCCGGTCCATGCCGTCTTTGACTCGGAAAAGCCGAAAGCGCCGGCGGGACAACAGCATCTCGCCGAGTCTCATCACGACGCGCAACTGGTCGGCAAGGCGATCGAGGGCGGCAACGTGGTGGTCGTCAGTTTGCTTTCACCGTTCCACCCAGGGCGTGCAGGGACGGGTGACTGGGAGGCAGGCGACTCAAACCACAGTGACAAGCAATTCACTGATTTGTCGAGGGGCCGAAAGTCCGGGTGTACAGGTGTCCTCGAATCGCGACCGGTCGATCGACTCCCGGTGGGGGGATATGCGCCGCCGGCCTCTGGTGCGTGTCCGAGGACTGCAAGGCGGGAGCGGGAGGAGAGTGCCGGAAAGTCCGTTTTCGACAATCAGTGGCTCGCATTGCGAGATCGATGATTCAAATAGTGAGACAAACTCCGACTGGCTTGGCATCTGGCCGGTTCTGCGGCCATGGTCAACCTGTGAGAACCCCTTCTGGTACGTAACGACGCGCGCGCAAGCCGTTGGCGACGTGCCGCGCGCCCCCCGTTCGAGGGTTTTGCCTGCCGGAAGCACGGCCCCTGGCCTGCGATGCCCGGTGCCGCCACTCGAAGGAGGCGAAGAGATGGCAAAACGGCAAACGCCGACCGACCTCGTCGACAGGCGCAGATGAACAGGCCGCCACCCCGCGAGTGATTCGCGAGAAGTCAACGGGGCGTGGTCGATCATACGCGCGCTCGAGGAGCTCGGGCGTCGAGGTCGTCTTCGGCATGCCGGGAGAGTGTACCTCCCGACGCTGACGATGATCTTCCACGCTAAGCTCTCGGCATATCCTGGTGCGCCACGAGCAGGGGGCGGGACATGCCGCCGAAGGATACGCGCTGGCCACCGGCCGGGTCGGCGTTTGCATCGTGACGTCGAGTCCGGGTGCGACGAACCTCGTCACCTCGCTCCTGGACGCGCACATGGATTCAGTCCCGATGGTAGCGATCACCGGCCAGGTCGGCGCTGCCGCCATCGGCACGGACGCCTTTCGGGGAACGGACATCGTGGGCATAACGATGCCGGTGACGAAACACTCCTTCCTCGTCACGAGTGCAGAGGAGATTCCTTCTCGCATCGCCGAGGCGTTTTACTTGGCTTCGACGGGTCGTCCCGGGCCGGTTTTGGTCGACGTCAGAGGCTCCGCCCAGGTCGAGGAGGCGAGACTCTCGCGTGGCCGCCCGTACTTGATCTGCCTCGGGTACCGTCCTGGTGACTCAAACCGAACGCACGGCAAGTCCGGAAAGCCGCACGATCATCGCGCGGTGACGTCGATGCGTCCGGTGCTGATATGCGGGAGGCGCAGATGCGCGCGGGAGTAGTCTGTGACCTCGTCGAACTTCGTCGATGTGTCCAACGCGCCGTGTCACTGACTCTGACGGCGCGCGCGGGATTGCCCGACTCACATCCGAACAACTCAGGTGCCCGGTATGCACGGAACGGTTCCACGCGTGGCCGCCCTCCAGAGTCCGACCTCATCGTGGCTTTGCGCGTTTTCGGCTGATCGCGGTGACGAAAGGCACTCTGATTTCGCTCCCAATGCCAAAGTCAAACTCATTGACATCGAATTCCGGCGAGAATCTCGAAAACTCGCCTGGTGGGACGTCCCGATCGTCGATCTCAAAGATAGCCACGTCGGATCTCGCCGAGGTGCGCGAAGCCCACCGTCATACGGTGTGCCGATCTGGAGGTGAGCAGCCGTTATCGCTGCTGGCCGTGCGAGAGGGCACCCAGCTGGGTGGGAGGAGGTCGACGACGGCCTGCTCGAGCTGCAGCGCCGACTGTCATTTCTCGTCTGGCGACTCGTCCGGCGCGACAACACCATCTACGTTACCGGCGATCGGCCGGCATCGAATGTGGGCGAGTCGGTTCCTGAACTTTCGAACACCCACGACTGGTGGCGCTGGAGCTCCGAGGCGCGGGGACTATGGGGAGTCGGCTGCCCGGCGGGAGCAAAAGTCGGACTGAACCTGACAAAAACGGTCTGTGGGTGACTCGACGACGTGCTCACAAATGCCGACTAAACGTAACTGGCCACTTGCTGCCTCGGCGATACGCATGGCAGATCTGCATCATCAACAATTCCTCGCGCATGGTCCGCCACAATTGCCGGCGTTTCGAACGCGCTCACGCATGCGATCTCGCACGGGTCGCGGAACGCGTGCCGCACACTGACCTCGCTGCCAGCGCGAGGCTTACGGCCGCGCAGCGCGGCGCAGTCGAAGAGGAGCGATCGTACCATCGACGCCGCCTCTGAGCGTCAATGGAGATTCAACGACCGTCCGGTGCTGCCGTTCGTCACCTCTCCGGACTCCAGTGGGGCTACGGTTCCCCGCCGGGGTGTCCAAATGACGACATCGTTTACGCCTCGTTCCGTTCGTCCCACGACCGATCCGTTCGCGGCCTGAAAGCGAGCGGTGAAAAGACGCATCACGATGCACATCGCTCTCCGTTCTGGTCGAAAATAAGCCGACGTTCGCTCACGCGTGCGTTGCACGCTGTTCAAGCCCGACGCGCTCAACACTACGCTCGCTCGCCGTTGGAGACCGAAGACCCCGCAGCTTTCGCGCATCACCGTCGCGGTCGATGCCGCCGGTACACGCGCCCGCTCGAACAGGTTACCAAGCCAACTGGAACAAAGCTCGTCGGCAATGCGCGCTAAAATCGTCGAGCTCGAGCCTGAGTCGACGGCTGAACGGCAGCCGCTCCTGGTGTCGGGCTGTCGACCGGTGATTCCCTCGCGCCAATGTCACTCCAGGTCGGTCGAGATCCTTTCGGGGCGCATGCTGCGTCGTGGACGTCGTTCCCGATCACTGCAGACGATCGAGGCAACCGGTTCAGAACGGCATAGCGGCATTCCTGTCGACCCCTCGAACCGTATGGAATTCGTGAAACTCGTCCAATCCGAGCGGTGGCGATCGGACGCGATTCGCGGTTCGCGTCTCGAACGCGTCTCGCCGATTGTCGCTTGCGCGCATACTGATTAGCGAAAGCGCTGGGCGCGGCTGGACGGTCCGGACGCGCGCGGCACCGTCCGGAAAGCGGCTGGTGCGCCTAAACTCCATAACCAGTAAAGAAATGGGGAGAAAAACGTGGCAAGAAGCTCTTCTATGATGACGATGCAGAGACCTTTTCCGTCATTCAATCTAAGAGAGTAAACGCATAGTTGGGTATGGTTCAGGCGTCATGCCATAATGCAATGGTGCGCGATTCGGAGTAAATGTAATTATTGGATTGCGATGGAAGGCTCAAAATCTGTTGACAAGGCTGAAAGAGCAGTTTTGGGGTGGCGGAAAGTAGGCGACGCGAAGTCCGCGAAGCGGATAGTCGTCGTGTCTTCGCCCTGATCGAGTCTCAGCGATCGATCCTGTGACCCAATGAGACATCGAGCCGAATCTCAAGTCCGATGCCGCCGTGTTCTTCGCCCACGGATCTTTCACGTCCATTTTGGCTGATATCGCACCGGATCCCGGTCATGACGTCTGGTCAGTCCTTGGCGGCAGGCCAGGCACCTGGGTTCGACGTCGGTACGAAGAAGGACGTGAGGCCTCGTCCTCGTGTGCGCGTCGAGCAGGATGCCTCCGCATGGCGAGTTGCTTGTTCTACGCCAAGACACTGGCGGCGACGCGAGCGGGCGCACCGAAGACAACGTTCCGGGAGAGGAAACGGAAAACGGACCCGTTCGACGAACAGACTGGTGCAGTGCGGAGGGATTTTCGCAGCCTGCACACAGTACGAGTCTCCGAAAGCAGCTCGTCGAAGCCGGATGCCAGCCCTGGTGAAATGGCCACTTCGAGGTTCGCCGCGAGCTCAAGCTCGTAGTCGATCTCATCAATGGTGGCGGCCTGACCAAACAGCGATGGTCATGTTCTGACACAGCTGAATACGGCGACCACATTTCCGGCCCTCGAGTGATCACCCAGATGTCCAAAGACACTGATATGAAGGAGAGTGACTGGGCGACATACAGAACGGTTCCTTCGCTAAACGCTTCATCGACGATCAGGATGCCGGTGCGCCTGAATTCCTGGCCCTTCGCCGAGGGTCAAGAACCACCCCGTCCGAGAAGACAGGGCAGGAGATTCGCAGGATGTTCGCCTCGGAACGCGTCGTCGGTGGACTCCGACTACGTTGACGGCGCGTAGCGGCTCGCTGACCAGCTCGACTCGATCACCCGAAGGAAGTACAGGCGAAACTTTCCGCCTACTGAGGCGGTTTCGGTGCCCAGTGTCCCGGGCACCCGAAACACGTCGGCGGCAATGCGTGTACACGTACAGTTTCGTCATCAAGTCGTATGTGCCTTCGAAATGCGCGTTCACAACAGTTTTCCGATTTCGACATTGCGACATGTCGAGTGGAACGAGACGCCGACGCCCGCCTACAGCTGGACCAAGGTTGGGAACAAAGGCAAGGCATGCGGAGGGACAGTGCGTTATGTCGTGGTCGTTCACAATGCGATCACCGGGTCACCCGCGCAGACATACGGAGGTGGAGTGACGCGAAAGATCTGGAGCGCGTGCTGTATCCGTGGTCGCAAAGCCAAGGGAATCGAACCCGTCAGGAGCCGGGATCTGGTTGTCTCACGGCGCTGGTGCGCGTGAGCGAGGATCGAGGATTCCGTGATTCCGCAGATCAGCAGCGAGGGAACCTCATGAAAGGTCGTCGTCTGGGCCAATGGCGCAGGTACGCCGGTCGCTCAACTTAGGAGAGTCCGCTGGAACTTTTACGAGAAGAAAGAACTCGCCAGTGGATGCTATCCCTTCTTCTATTTCCAAGGCGGTGTTCGCTATGAAGGACTCAGCTTTCCGGAAAACCTGCTCAAAATCTTCTCAAGCGGATTCAGAGATACCGACATCGCGGAGAGTGGGTAGTCAAGTGGCGGACAACATTGCGCACGGATATGACCACACCTCACGTGCTGCGATCATTCCACTCATGAACAGGCCGAGAGATGCTGAGGCGAGTGAGTGCCTGTCTCTTTCTTTCGTGGAGGATATGATTCTCCTGTGAGGTTTCTGTGACGTGAGCATAGAAAATGGGGTTGGAAGAAGCGAATCGTGATTACCTTGGGAGTTACTCACTGCCCAGCTTATTCGCCGTGGGTGGGATTAACATATATGTCACTGTGACGACCAATGATCGTGTCGTTTCGGATGTCGGCGGCATTCGTGCTGAGAAACTTGACTGCATACTTGTTCTTGGAGCGTTGGTACGCTCGGATGGAACGCCTTCGCATATGCTCCGAAAGCGGCTGGAAAAAGAGTCTGAATTGTACAAGCAGAAAGTTGCTCGAAAAATCCTTGTATCCGGAGACAATTCTAGGTGTTCACTATAACGAGACACATGTCATGCGGAAATGGTTGGAAAAAGCATGAAGTTCCTAAAGAGGATATTTTCGAAGACCACGCGGGGATTTTTCAACTTATGAATCAATGTGATCAGTGCAGTGCCATCTTCCTAAAGCACATTCATATAGTCGTTGTGACGCAAAGATACCATTTAGCGCGTTCTATTTATATGGGTCGTGAGCTTGGTCTGGATGTCTGGGGCATCTGCTTCGAGGGAATAACTACTCACAGCAATTCAAGCGTGATGTTGCAGAGTGGATTGCGAGAACTAAGATTTCGTTCAAGTCGTTATTAAGCCGAAACCAAAGTACTTTGGGTCCAGTCATTCCGATAGATGGCAACAGAACCATCGAAAATCAAACGTTAATTATTTGTCATTAATTACCATTAACTTCTTTTGTATTTCATTGCAAATCCCGGAATTTAATCCAATATATTTATATTATTTAAGTATAAATGAAATCCATAATTTTAGGAAGATCTCGTTTAGCTTATTTGGAAGGCCCTCCCGTATGCTGCTTGAACGCTAACGGCTTTTCGTGCTCTCCGTTCGGAGATGGGCATCTCGTCAGGATAGACAGAGTTCGTGTCCTTCGGCTTCGAGGCTCTCCAAACGATCAAGAGAGTCATTTGTACTTTTTCTGGTCGATTGAGAAAGGCCCTCGGCTCACGGCAGGATGCGTTTCGAAGATTCCTTATAAATCGCCGGTGGGATTTTCGACGGGGATTTTCCATATCCACGCTTACGCGTCGCAACGACAACGAAACGTTCATATCCGTCGGCTTCCGCGGCGTCAATCGCAAAACCCCCTGTGTCTCCGATGGCTCCGTCCAGGTAGGCTACGCCGTTCAGCCCCACTCGGCGGCATGATGATCGGCATTGAGGAGGAAGCTTGACAGCACGTGACGAGTTCTTTCCTATCGTGCGAATGTCCTCGCGACAGTAGACGGTTTGTCCCGTTTCGCAGTTGAACGAGCCGATTGAACCTGCGTGAGCGCTTGCGCTGAGAAAGGTGTCCCAGATCGGCGGGAAGGAGTTCGCTTCAGTGACCAGAGGTGTGCTGGTACTAAATGTACTCCAGGTTAGCGAAGTGGCCCTGCCGCGAACAAAAGCTGATCGGGCCGCCTAGATTCGGATCCTTGGCGAAGGTTCGGACCGAGGTGCTGCATGCGTGCCCGCGCGCGTCGCGTGAGACGAAGCTGCACGCGTGGGTCGCCCGGCGCGAATCCCGCTCGACCCACGAAGTCGATACCAGCGTCAATCATGATTTCGGCGGACCAGTGCGGCGGTATATGTGCCACGCATTCCGCCACCCTCGAAGATATCAATGCGGGTTCGTATTGCTCCATAGAGTTGAGGATATCTCGGATGCTATATGCCAGCGGGGCGACCGCACGAGCGAAATCGCCCAGCGGATAAGGCGTCGGCCGACTCGATCCGTCACAGACCACGCATATAAATTAGGTGCAATCCTGACATTTCCTACACAAAGGAATTTTCGGAAAGTCGCATTGACTCGCTATATATGAATAATAACATAAATTATGTGATGTTACATTACAATAAATGACTAATCATTTTCTATTTTTATTAAAATTCAATGACTGGAATTTTTCTATTAAGGACATACCGTGACCTCAGAAGAATCTGGGCGTGTCGCTGAGTGAGAAACGTTAAGAGTTCCTCTCCTGTCACTGGAGCCAAAATCAAAGCTGAGCACAGCAGGAGTGTGTGCATTATCTGATACTGAGCAAATTTGTCTGATCTTGTTATCCGGACTCATGTGTTGCAGCCACTTCGTCTGAGTCATGATGGCAACAAATTTACCGTCCCTACCCGTCAATATCGGGTAGTAGACTAGTTGAAAATTGAGAGTCTATTTCCACGGAATGATGTCGACCGACAGTGCTTAACGACATATCTAACACGTTATCTGCAAAATTTTTGTCATAAATTGTCAGAATTAATCAGAAGGTTATATGTAAAGAATAATGATAAAACTAATTGTAATGATTATATATTATCGCATAGCTAAGTAAAATGACATATTGCAAAAATAGGACGATTGAAAAGCATTTGCATGATGCAAATTAATAATCTGATAAAAATATATGAAAAAGTTACAAAAATGATTTGATAGTTGTATTTTGTTGAAAGTAAAAATATTAATAATAAAAATATTGTAATTGAATTATTACATTTTATTTACTTTTTCCGTTAACTGCGATATAATTAACGCTACCATGTCGCCGGACATAATTTATATATTTGTAATAATTATTACCTTACTATGTTAGAATAATATATGTAAAACGTTAATTATGACGATAGAAATTGATTTGGACTCGTCATGCTCGGTACGGTCAGGGGTGGGGGTGGTCGCTGGGTTACATCCGTGAGGCGAGGAAGTGGAAGCCTTTGAGTAGGAGGTTGGCGACTGCCTCGATGATGGTGCCCAGTAAACGGGCAGGGACACGGTGTACGATGACCGCGCAGGCGCCGAGCAGGACGAGGATCATTCCGGTTTGCGGTTGCCTTTTGCCCAGCCAGCGCCACAGGCCGATCAGGATGGCGATGGCGCCGAGGACGCGGATGATCCCGCCGGCGTTGACGGCGGCGATGATCGAGGGCAGGTCTTGGAAGACGTTGTGCATGGGGCTCCTCTCTTCTCGCAGGTGGGGGCGGGCGCGGCTGCGACTCGCTCGGATAGTGCGGACAGGCCGGGCTGGCGCTGTGGTCCGGCGGGCGTGCGACCACTGACCGCTGAGCGCCACACTGCTCGGCCAGGGCGGGGGTGGGCGCGCAGCAGGTCGACGATCTCGGTCTTCTCCCGATCGGACAGGTCCCGGCCGCGGGAAGGGGCGAACAGGGGCGTCGGTGGCCGCGTCGTCCTGAGCAGCCTCCCACCGGCGAGCGAGCGGCGCAGGACCCCGCCGGGCAGGCGTCCATGGTCCGGCGCAGCCCGGTGGCGGCCCGGCGGGGATGGTCTGAGGGCGATCGCGCCGAATGGGCCCGCCAATGCAGTGCTCGGTCAGGGCGAGCGGCCGCGGGCCGTCTCGGCGGCTCGAAGCGCTCGTCGGCTCGCCGGTCGGCCTGGCGGCCCACTGCGCCTCGCGCGCCGGGACAGGAGGGGCCTGGCCATCGGTGAGGTCCTCGTAGAGTGGGGCGGCTACGCCGGTGCGGCGGACGTCCATGGCAGTGCCGGCCCGGCGGGCGGGACTCTGGGCGAGCCGGTCGTGTTCGGCCTCGCTCAGCGGCCGGCCCAGCCGGGTCTGGCGTCGCGGGCGGCCGCGGCGTGCAGGCGGCCCAGGCGCATGAGGTGCGAGTTGCCGCGCTCTGCGGGTGCAGGCCACTGTCGGTGCGCATGGTGGTGGACGTGCCGCCCAGGGAGCCGTCGATGATCCGGAAACCTCGCCGGCGGTGATGGCGGGATGGTCGGAGTCGGCGGCTGTGGCGCGCCTGTAGACGAACTCGAAGGTGCTTGGCCTCGAATTTCCTCGGCCAGGTCGCGCCGGTCGGCCACGTAGGCCAGGGTGGCGATGCGCCAGGCGCCGGCGGCCCGGGATCCGGTCCAGGACATAGGCCCACGTCGGCCTCCTCGGCCAGGTCGAGTCGCACCTCGGCCGAGCCAACCGGCCGGTTCGGTCCCATCGGCCGTCGGGGTGCGGCGGGCTGTCAGGCAGGCGTACCGCTCATCAGGGACTCCTTGCTGACGACAGTGATCGCCCGGACAGTGCGGAGAGCCCGGTGAGGTCAGACGGGCGACTTCAGCCGTCCACGGGCAAGGCGAACAGGGCGTGGAGCGTAGTCGGGGGTGGGGTCGCAGACGGTGAAGATCTGGGTGTCCCGGCCGGGCAGGAAGGGTCGACGAGTCGCTGGTCGTGGTCGCCGGCCTGGCTCGTGGCGTGACCGCGCCGCCGGTAGCAGCCCAGGCCGCTCGCTGACCGCCTGGCGGGCAGGCCGTGGTCGTAGGCGGCGCGGCACCAGCGTGCCCAGCCGTGATGGTGACGGCTGTGTTTCGGCGTTGCCCGCGGTGGGGCCACCGCGTTTGCCGAGTTTTTCCACGGCTCGGCTCGACGCATCCCGGCGCCGCCCGGCCGAGCCCGGGCGCGGGGTAAAAGGAAGCCGGGCGGTGGAACGGGAGCGTGCTGGCGGACGCGTCATCGATGTTGCCGATGCCGACTATTATCCTGAAGCTGGTCGCGGAGCCAGGACGTGGGCAAGGCAATCCACACGAACCGGTCCGATCATGATGGCCGTACACTGACCGCATCGACTGGCCAGCTGCGATCGATCCCCAGAAACTGGCGGCTGGTCCGCGTCACGGCCAGACGCCCGGATAGTTTACAGAATATCAACTATATAATTTATGTCCTGATATGCAGCGGAGCCGCCGTCCCAAGGCCATGAATTCAACAACAGGACGAAACAAGGGTACAATCCATGCACATTTTCTGTCAAGGCCGCGGATTTATTGGGAATCATCTGAGCCCGCCCCGCGGGAGGGCGAACGCAGGGTGCTCGAGGCGATAGCGCCGTGTTATGGTTGGAGACTCCGCATACGCGGGAGCACGAGGGACGCGCGATGTCACGACTGGGGACCGGTGCGCCGATCATCTCGCATACGCGCGGGGAGCATTCAACGCTCGGAGCGAAACCCAGCGGTTCGTATCTGCGTCGCAGAGCACATCGCCGCTCGAATCAGGCGTGGCGCGCAGACCAGTGATCATCCCGGCATACGCGGGGAACACCCGTCATGGTCACCACACCTTTACCATATCTCGCATACGGCGGGGCGATACCGTCAGAACATCAAACTCGGCGGCACACGGATCATCTCGCATACGCGGGGAGCACCAGTGCCGGTGATTACCGGAGGCCGGTGTGGATCATCCGCATACGTGGGGAGCACATCGTCGGCAAGTACTGGGATGGTTATCGGTTAGACTGTCTCGCATACGCGGGGAGCACACATCGAACTGGTTTCGGCAGCTATTAACATTTGCGGATCATCATCTCGCATACGCGGGGAAAGTTAACAATGGGGTTGGCGATCTTGGATCGCTCAGATCATCCCTGCACGGGGAGTTATCGCGATTCCCTGCAGCCGGGCGGACATCAGTTGATCTCGCATACGTGAGCACGGATCTTCGCCCATGTTTCATCGGTCAGACGGTTGACCACCTTCGCACTACGGGGAGCAGAGGCGTGCACATGATTAACGGACGGGTTGATCATCCTCGCATACCGTGAGCACCCGGGCACGTGATCGTCCCCTGCTGGTATCAGATCATCCGCATACGCGGGAGCAATACGTCTTGCTGAGGGTGATCGGCGCCGGGGTGATCATCCGCATACGCGGGGAGCGGTACGCCGTCGGCCTTCCTCGCCGCTGGATCATCCGTACGCGGAGCACCAGGGAAGATACCGTGACTATCCGGCTGGATCATTCCCGCATACGCGGGGAGTAGACACGGCACCTGCCCCAAACCTCGGGGATCATCCCCGCATATGCGCGGGGAGCACGCGTCGAAGAGGAGCTCGACATCGTCGTCAGGGATCATCCCGCATACGCGGGGAGCACGTGAGCACCTCCGACGTCGCTGCAGTGCTTCGGATCATCCCCGCATACGCGGGGAGCACTGAGCCCGCTGGAACGCCTCCGTCGGAGACGCCGGATCATCCCCGCATACGCGGGGAGCACAAACGAGCGCCGTGCCCTCCGAAACCCCTTTTCGGGATCATCCCCGCATACGCGGGGAGCACGCCCACTGGCGCCACCACGCCATGAGGGGTGAGGGATCATCCCCGCATACGCGGGGAGCACGCGTCAAAAACGACGCTCGAACTACAGAAACCCAGGGATCATTCTGCATACGCGGGAGCACGATATTCCAGCAGTAGGTGGTCCATACGTCGAGGGATCATCCCTCGCATACGCGGGGAGCACGGGAGCCGTCGGCGAGGAACTCGCTCCGGCGTTGATCATCTCGCATACGCGGGAGCAGCACCTCCGAGTGTGAGTGAAGGTCACATTGTGATGGATCATCTCGCATACGCGGGGAGCACTGACCGTCCGTCCCGCCGACCGCCGATTTCTAGTGGATCATCTTCGCATACGCGGGGAGCACTCTTTCTCTCTTTCCCTTTGTTGTACTCTCCAGGATCATCTTCGCATGACGCGGGGAGCACGGAAGTCAATTTTCGATGTCCATTGGGAGTTTCGATCATCCCCGCACACGCGGGAGCACAGCGACGTCGCCAGGGCCTGGCTGTAGGGGTGCGGATCATCCCCGCATACGCGGGGAGCACCTCGGGCGTATGTTACGGGTGCGTCGACGATCATCTCGCGCACGCGGGGAGCACGCAGCAGTCCGCCTCGAAAGGCAGCTCCCGATCGGATCATCCCGGACATGCGGGAGCACCCCTCGCCGGGCAGCTTTCGATCAGCTGATCATCCGCATACGCGGGGAGCACGCCGCCTGGATCCCGAGCATCATCATCGCGTCAGGATCATCTCGCATACGCGGGGAGCACAGCTACTGACCAGCATCTATTTCACCATCGGATCATCTCCGCATACGCGGGGAGCACCAGCACCGCAGCCCTCATCAGGTCCCAGATGCCGGATCATCCCGCATACGCGGGGAGCACGAGAGAAAGGAACAAGCTGATGAACACCACCACGGATCATCTCGCATACGCGGGGAGCACACGATCGACGATCGCCGCCGAATCCTCACCATCGGATCTCCCGCATACGCGGGGGCACAGTCAAAGACAGTGCCAGACGTGGCGGTTGGATCATCTCGCATACGCGGGGAGCACGTATAAGGTCGAGGGAGGCAAGAAACTCCGTGATCATCTCGACATACGCGGGGAGCACATGGGAGGCCTGAGGACGATGACCTGGCTCGACGGATCATCTCCGCATACGCGGGGAGCACTTCTCAATAGCGCCTCCTCCCCGGGCGCCGCCGGATCATCCCCGCATACGCGGGGAGCGCCGTCTCCGGCTCGGACTGCACACACCCGTCGGATCATCCCTCGCATACGCGGGGAGCACGGCCTCGAACTGGATGACGGGATCGAGCTACTGGATCATCCCGCATACGCGGGAGCACTTCAGGGATTTTCGCAACACCGACGTTGCGTGAGGATCATCTCGCATACGCGGGGAGCACGTGTAGGGCGATGGAGCGTCCCTGGATGGCGATGGGATCATCCCGCATGCGCGGGGAGCACGCCAGGCGCATGTACAATCGCGGAGAGCTCTACGGATCATCTCGCATACGCGGGGAGCACTGATGCCTGCACCGTCGTCACCGAGCTCGGAGAGGGATCATCTCCCGCATACGCGGGAGCATCATGGTTTTTCGTCACCGACCCCGTCGACGGCGTCACATCATCTCGCATACGCGGGAGCACATCATTTTCCGCTCAATCGCCGCTTTCGAAGTCGGATCATCCCCGCATACGCGGGGAGCACGAGCGCTTCACGGGTCGTCCTCCGGCACCCGGCTGGATCATCCCTCGCATACGCGGGAGCACTCGGGGCCGAGCCTGGCGTGACCGAGGCTGGGGATCATCCCCGCATACGCGGGGAGCACAGGCCGCCGTGGATCGTCTCAAGATCGGCATTACGGATCATCCCGCATACGCGGGGAGCACTCAGTGAAACCCCCTTTGACATATCCAGCGCCAGGATCATCCCCGCATACGCGGGGAGACGACGTCATCTGTCATGGGATGGGCGACCGGCCCGGATCATCCTCGCATACGCGGGGAGCACTCCCTCATGGCGACCATGTCTGCATAGGCCTGGGATCATCCCCGCATACGCGGGGAGCACCCTGACCCTGTCCGAGCGGCTGCGCAGCGCCGCAGGATCATCTCGCATACGCGGGGAGCACGAGCAAGATGACGACGCCAGAGTCTACTATTATGGATCATCCCGCATACGCGGGGAGCACGGCGGGCGAGCGCTCACGCCGGTGGGGCGCCCTCAGGATCATCCCCGCATACGCGGGGAGCACCATGGCGCGGCACATGAGTGTCGGCCATTTGCTGGATCATCCCCGCATACGCGGGGAGCACGCCGGCGCCATCATGTGGGGCCGCCAGCAGACTGGGATCATCCCGCATACGCGGAGCACGGCGCTGCGCAAGCATGCGCGCGATGGCCGGAAGGATCATCCCGCATACGCGGGGAGCACGAGTCCATGTTTTTGATGATGGTATATGCCGTGGGATCATCTCCCGCATACGCGGGGAGCACGAAGGTCCGGATAAAACAATTTCGAGTCTGTGGGATCTATCTCCCGCATGCGGGGAGCACGTAGCCTGGCACCTCCAGGAATCTCGCAGTTGGGATCATCCCTCGCATACGCGAGCACTTCCGCAGGTAGGACCCTCATTTTTCGACTGAGGATCATCCCCGCATACGCGGGGAGCACACCGTCTTCGCCAGCCAGGTCGCGAAAACGAGAGGATCATCCCGCATACGCGGGGAGCACACGCTAAGCGAGCATTCAAGAACGCTCGTATCGGGATCATCCCCGCATGCGCGGGGAGCACTCGCGCTGGGAGAGCGCCATGCCGCGAAAAGTAGGATCATCCTGCATACGCGGGAGCACTTCCAGACGTTCATGGCCGACATCGCCGAGCGCGGATCATCCCCGCATACGCGGGGAGCACCGGCTGGACATTCCGTGGCCGCAAGCGATGCAGGATCATCTCGCATACGCGGGGAGCATAAACATGCCCGTGCGGGCCATCGCTTTGTTTCGGATCATCCCCGCATACGCGGGGAGCACCTCGTCGCGGAAGATGACTCAAGCCTCCCTGGCGGGATCATCCCCGCATACGCGGGGAGCACCAGCTGACGGAGACGTCCAACCCGTATTTCTCGGATCATCCCTCGCATACGCGGGGAGCACCTCAACCGCATCAAACAAGAGCTCCCGGCCGAGGATCATCCTCAGCATAGCGCGGGGAGCACTCGCCCTGCTTGCGTGCGCGGACGATTGCGACGGATCATCCCCGCATACGCGGGGAGCACGCGACGAGGCGCATTGCTGGGTCCGAGTGGGATGGATCATCCCCGCATGACGCGAGCACTCGTACTACGGCAGCTTGCGTCTCGTGAGCTGGGGATCATCTCGCATACGCGGGAGCACGACCGCTAGTGGCGTAACCTCGCCCCATCAGCTGGATCCCCTGCACACGCGGGAGCACAATCCCAGCACCACACGTCGAAAATCTTAGTAGGGGATCATCCCGCATACGCGAGAGCTACACCCGCAGCGACCCTGGAATCCAATCCATGACAGGATCATCCCCGCATACGCGGGGAGCACGGCGACAATGCCGACTATATGATGAAATCGCGCGGATCATCCCCGCATACGCGGGAGCACGTCACCATCCCCAACCAAGTGCATCCTCAAGTTGGGATCATCCCCGCATACGCGGGGAGCACCCCAACAGCAAGGCTCTTCTGCCGGGACGTGGATCATCTCGCATACGCGGGGAGCACTCGAGAGGAAGGCGCCGACGTACGTGTGGTTGGGATCATCCCCGCATACGCGGGAGCACGCCGCACGAAGGCTGCGCAATGACTCGGACGCGGGATCATCCCCGCATACGCGGGAGCACGCCGCTCGCAGGCCTCGAAACCCGTGGGTGGCGGGGATCATCCGCATGCGCGGAGCACCCCTCCCAGCGCGCGAAGATCATCGATCGGGGGATCATCCCGCACACGCGGGAGCACGACATCATCACCGCCACGGGCTGCCGGCCGTGGGATCATCCGCATGCGCGGGAGCACTATAGTGGGTGTTCTCATTACAGGATTCTACCGATCATTCCCGCATACGCGAGCACCACGGATCCTGGCGGGTGAGGCCGCCCGGCCGGGATCATCCCCGCATACGCGGGGAGCACCCCGACGCCGAACGGCACGACCCGAAGAGCAACGGATCATCCCCGCATACGCGGGAGCACGCGGCTGCGCGGTGCCGAGATGAGTGGTGCTGATCATCCCCGCATACGCGGGGAGCACTGACGTTCGGCGACGCGCTGTGCATGAAAGTGGGATCATCCCGCATACGCGGGAGCACGTTCATGCCCTCATGGCGCCTCGGAGACTTTGCGGATCATCCCCGCATACGCGGGGAGCACGTCGGCTGGGCAGCCCACCAAATCAAAAATTACCGGATCATCCCCGCATACGCGGGGAGCACCCCGTCTTGTGGGGCGTGAGCGGACGCGGTCGGATCATCCCCGCATACGCGGGAGCACCCGGGTGAGGACGTATCCCCGGCTGAGGAGTCAGGGATCATCCCCGCATACGCGGGGAGCACGATGCCGTACTTCTCGATCGGATCCCGCTCGCTGATCATCCCCGCATACGCGGGAGCACGGCCCAGGGGCGGCTGGCACTGGAACTGCGCGCGGATCATCCTCGCATACGCGGGGAGCACGCAACCGTCTTGTTGACGTTAGCTTCGAGTTCGGGATCATCCCCGCACGCGGGAGCACCAAAAAGGAGCGCATGGTTGCTGACGAGGCGAAGGATCATCCCCGCATACGCGGGGAGCACCAAATACCGAGTGAGTCCTCTTCGAGGATGAAGGATCATCCCCGCATACGCGGGGAGCACGCGACCTTCAGTCCGAGGTCGTCGTGAGCGCTGGATCATCCTCGCATACGCGGGGAGCACGACGAAGTCCCGGATCAGGGATTCTCTCCGGGTAGGATCATCCCCGCATACGCGGGGAGCACTTTGCTGACGGTCTCCTGCAAGTCTCCGAGGGAAGGATCATCCCGCATACGCGGGGAGCACGGGCGGCATGGTAGATATCGTCCAACTGGTCTCAGGATCATCTCGCATACGCGGGAGCACGGCGACCAGTGGGGCCAAGACCGCGTGAGGGTCGGATCATCCCCGCATACGCGGGGAGCACATCCGCACCGCCGCCGGATGGCTCGGCTCCGCGGATCATCCCGCATACGCGGGGAGCACGTAAACCCTGGCATGGGACGGTGTCAAGCTGATCGGATCATCCCTCGCATACGCGGGGAGCACACTACAACTACCCCTCGGCGTGGCCGTCGTCCGGGATCATCTCCCGCATACGCGGGGAGCACGCCGCCAGCATTAGCGCCCTGGCGGCTCTTGTGGGATCATCCTCGCATACGCGGGGCACGCCTTTCCCGCGCATCACCGTCACCCCGAGGAGGATCATCCCCGCATACGCGGGGAGCACGTGCCTCGGCGAAGCTCCTCGATCGTCGCGGTCGGATCATCCTGCATACGCGGGGAGCACGTGGGTCGGCCGAGCGCGGCTTTGAAAGAGCTCCGGATCATCCCGCATACGCGGGGAGCACGGCACGCTGCGTATCACGCTGGCCCCACTACGTGGGATCATCCCCGCATACGCGGGGAGCACTCCAGTTCCGGGAGCCTTTCTCCCTCGCTGTACGGATCATCCCGCATACGCGGGAGCACTACTACTGACGCCCAAAGCGAGGCATTCTCGGCCGGATCATCCCCGCATACGCGGGAGCACTCCATCTTCCTTTCGGGGTTTCGCTCGGGAGTCGGATCATCCCCGCGCACGCGGGGAGCACTCAGCTGCGCTGGGGAGTAGAGCGCGATCGGGGATCATCCCCGCATACGCGGGGAGCACGTTCCGGATTTCGTCTCTGAGGGCTGATCAGGTCGGATCATCCCCGCATACGCGGGAGCACAAGCTGGTGAACATCTCCGTCAACACGTTCGAGGGATCATCCCCGCATACGCGGGGGAGCACGACCACCACAAGAATCTACCCCCGGCCCGGCGGATCATCCCCGCATACGCGGGGGCACGTGCCGATCAGGGTTGCCATTTCATTGTACTGGGGATCATCCCCGCATACGCGAGCACCGGCAGTGGCGGCCATGGCGCCGCCCGGTATGGATCATCCCCGCATGACGCGGGGAGCACGTCCTGGTGCACTGCCCGTCCGGCAAACGCCGATCGGATCATCCCCGCATACGCGGGGAGCACCGCCCGATGCGGACACTGTCTTTGCCGTAGACGGGATCATCCGCATACGCGGGGAGCACTAACTCCAACTCATGGGGTTTCACCTCCTATCAGGATCATCCCCCGCATACGCGGGGAGCACCAGGAAGGCCTGGTCGGCATCCCAGGCGCCGCCGGATCATCCCCGCATACGCGGGAGCACGAAACATCTGGTGCAGGGCGCAGACAGGGCGCCCGGGATCATCCACGCAGCGGGGAGCACCCGTGCCGCGCCGGATCGCCACGCCCGGAGACCGGATCATCCCCGCATACGCGGGGAGCACACCGGCTCGGGAGGCAACCAGTGGTGCAGCATGGGATCATCCCCGCATACGCGGGGAGCACCCTGTCCGACGTCTCGGCGTTGAGGGGCCAGTGGGATCATCCCCGCATACGCGGGGAGCACGTCACAGAATGCGAGCTTCCCGACAGCCATTTCAGGGATCATCCCGCATACGCGGGGAGCACGCGTGACTGTTCACCGAGTATGAGCGGCGCGGCGTGGATCATCCCCGCATACGCGGGGAGCACCGCCGACATCATCATTTTCCGCTCGATCGCGGCGGATCATCCCCGCATACGCGGGGAGCACTCATACTGCAGTTTGGTACTCTCGTAGAGTTGGGGATCATCCCTCGCATACGCGGGAGCACATCGAGCGCCGCCTTTCAGGGCGCCGCGCAATGGGATCATCCGCATACGCGGGGAGCACGCTTGGAAATCCTGCAATACCAAGGATCGCCGCCGTGATTATACCAGTTTTCCTTTACCGTCACCCACCCCTCGGAGGAGGCGGATCGTAGTATGGTTTTGCTAACATTGTCCTGAAAGGGTCACGGAGATGCTGTCCACTGGTTCACGCCGAGCATGGGCCAAATCGGGTACGACCCGGGCAGCGATGTTGGTCGCCGCTCTGGCTTCATCTTTGGACACGGCAGGCGTCGCTCGGCTTTTGGCGAGGGATGACTTCGCCGACGATTTTCGAATCTGATTCAAGCCGAGGTTCGCCGAATCCGAATCTGGATTAACTCCAGATGATGAGTTCGTCTTACTGCGCCTCCCTGGATCGCAGGCGTTCATGACATAGGCAAAGCCACTCCCGCTTTCAGTTCCCAGGTCCCCTATTTGGACGATCGCATGCGCGAAGGCGGCCCTTGATCATACTCCCCGATTGATCCTGAAGAACGCCGCAGAGTCCCTCACGCGCTTGCTGGCCAGTTGGTTCTTGAACGATGGCTTAAGGAACTGGGCTGGGGTATCTCGACGGCGCGGGCTTTGGCGTCGATAGTCGGCGCTCTACCATGGGAATCCCGGCGCTGGAAGGCCATCTAAATGATGCTCGGGGCCGTGAACCTCTACTAGGAGACTATGCGTGGCAAACTGTTCACGCTGAACTTCTCGATCTCGTGGCAGAACGTACCGGCGCTAAGGACAATTTGCAATTTTGGGCGCATAAACCGTCAGAGTCCAAGTCGTGGTGCTCAACCTTTTTAGTTGAATTATCAGGTCTGGTTATTCTAGCTGATTGGCTGGCGTCCTCTGAAACATATTTTTCCTCTTCTATCCATTGACGATGACGGCATGTCTCTTTTCGATTGCGACGTGCATGAAAGGCGCGTCGAAACGAGGCTGGTCCGCGTGAGTTGCCTTCCCATGGCATCCCTGTGATGTCGGAGAAAACGCCGACTTTTTGTTGAACGCTCGATTCGACCTGCCTGACGACACTTTCGGCGACGGCCGCTCAGCGCATTGCCGTCAAGAAAAGCCAGGAAATGGGCCTGCGGGATGCTCATCGTCCGAGAGACCACCGGGTCGGGCAAAAACCGAGGCCGCGCTTGTGTCTGCCGAGATCATGGCGGCGCGTACTGGACGGTCTGGGGTATTGTTCGCGCTGCCGACTCAGGCGACCACCGACGCCATAGTTCTCTCGTGAATTGGATTGGCTGAGCAAAATCGAATCTTCTCTATCGTGCGAACAGGGGCTGCCTCGACTTTTCGCAATCCAGCTTCAACATGGCCGGGCCCGTCTGAACGAAGAAGCGGGTAGGTTGCGAAAGAAGGGGTATGAGATTCGAGATCGACTCCTCGGCAGTTTGGGGAAGCTCAAGAGAACCCGGAGAAACACAAACCGTCTCATCCATACGACATCGGACGAGACGAAGACAGTTCACAAATCGGTGAACAGCCTCATGATCCACGCAAAATGTTAATGGAGTGCAGAGAGACCTGGCAATCATGGCTTGGTTCACAGGTCGTAAGAAATCTATGCTTTCCGATTTCGTTGTGACTACTGTCGACCATGTTCTTTTCTCGTCCATGCGCGCTCCGCATCTTGCTTTGCGACATCTCGGCCTTAGCAGGAAGATAGTGGTCGTTGACGAAGTGCACTCCTACTCCACCTATATGAACAATTATCGGGAACGCGCTCTCACCTGGTTGGCATCCCTACGGGGTACCGGTGATTTTGCTTTCCGCAACGCTTTCGGAGGCACGTTGCGCAAGCTTCGCCGACGCCTACCGCCGCGGCTTGCGGCTCATGGCCGGAGAGAAAGTGCCGAAGAAACCGTCACCGAATGCTGTCAGCATGCCTTTCCCTTCCCTGGCCACTGTCAGCCGGGATGGTATGGAAGTGACGCACGTTGAGGCGACCGGTCGCAGCAGCCGGGTACGCATTGAGCGTTTGGGCAAAGATGACAGTCTCACGGCGCTTTTTGGAAATGCGTTGGCCGACGGCGGCTGCGCCCTCGTCGTCCGGAACACTGTGCGCCGGGCACGAAACCTACGAGCAGTTGCTGGAGGTCTTCGGTGAGGACGTGAGTCTCAACCACGCCCGTTTCACCATTTCCGATCGTCTCGCCAGGGACGCCGATCTTCTTCGCCGTTTCGGATCGCCGCGACGGCGGCAAAGCGTCCTCATCGGGCGATCGTCGTGGCCACTCGGGTGGTCGAGCAGTCTCTCGACGTCGACTTCGATCTGCTCATCACCGATCTCGCTCCCATCGACTTGATCCTCCAGCGGATGGGACGCCTGCACCGTCATCGACGAACCCGGCCGAAAGGCTTAAAGCCACCCGTGTGCTATATCGATTGGCTGCCGAGCGCTTCGAATCCCGATCCTCGAGTGGAGCCGGGGCTGGAGACGATCTATGGAGAACACGACATGCTCCTCACCGCCGCGGGCCTTGAGACGGGTGCTTGCGGACGACGCCTTGGTCGCGGTCCCCGACGACGTCCGCGAGCTTGTCGAAGCGGTTTACGGGGATGGAGTTGAAGTCCCCGCGCCGTGGGCCGAGGCCCTCGAACAAGCACGGGAAAAAGGCCCGTAAGAAGAAGCGCGACAGTACGAAAGCTTCGAAGGCTTTTTCTGCTGAATGAACCTGTCATGCGGAGGAAGAACGCATCACTTGTCGGCTGGCTGCAAACGATCGCCGATGACTCCGAAGAAGGCAAAGCCCAAGTCCGCGATGGAGAAGATTCCTTGGAGGTCATCCTCCTCGAGCGACTGGTATACAGGGAGGACAGGAGAATTGTGCACTCTTTCCAGTGCGCTGGGAGCTTCCTCCTCCATAATCCCCCGTCGATCGGATACCCGATCGGAGCGTTGTAGCGATGCGATGGCGATGTCTGAGGTCAGGCTTCCTCCCGATTCACGAATTCAAGTATGATTGACAGAGTTCTCGACGAACTCGAGAGAGTTGTTTCGTTCCGCCTGGCAGGCCTGCCCTGATCTGCGCGGCCGACTCTTCCTTCCACTCACCGACGGACGCGCTCCAACTGGCCGGCGTAACCGTTGAGTACACTTCTACAACCGGCCTTATGGAGGTAAATGAAAATGACACAGAGCTTCAATCTGCTTGACGAGCCCTGGATTCGCGTGACCTGGCTCGATGGGGAACCCGGTGAAGTCTCTCTCCTGACCGCATTTCGAGACGCCGTCCGAATCTCGGGAATTCACGGCGAAATCGCGAGTCAGGATATGGCGCTCCTACGGCTTCTGCTAGCCATTGCACACCGAGCCACCGGTGGTCCTGAAGACCTGGACGACTGGAGGCCTGCTGGGCGAATCCGGAGAAGCTCGGAGCCGATGCCGGCGATTACCTCGAACGATATCGCGATCGTTTCGATCTGCGCGATCCTGAGGCACCCTTCTTTCAAGTTGCCGGAATCCACGCCAAATCGGGAAAGATCTCGGACCTGAGAGTCACTGATCGCGGACGTTTCCCACGGAGAGCCTTTCTTCGACGCGGATCGGCCCCGGGCTCGACCGCATGGGGTGGAGCGGAGGCCGCCCGCTGGCTCGTTCATGTGCACGCCTCGACCCCTCGGGGAATTCGATCGGGCGCGGTCGGCGACCCCAGGGTCAAAGGCGGAAAAGTATACCCCATCGGTCCGGGGTGGACCGGCCAGATCGGCGTCGTGGCCGTCGAAGGGAAGAATCTGGCTGAGACGATCCTGCTCAATACGGTAGTCACCGAGAGCCTTGCCGATCTTGCCGAAGTCGAACACGAAGCCGACCTACCGCCACTGGGAGAAGAAGCCTGATGGCCCAGCGGGTTCCATGGACCTCGAACCGATCGGACCCGTCCTCATGCTACACGTGGCAGACTCTGCCGCGCCTTGCTTCACGGAGACGAAAAGGGCGTTACAGGGCTGTTCCTCGGCAACGGCGACAAAGCGACGCCACAGAATCGCTATCTCGTGGAGCCCATGAGTGCATGGCGATATTCGGACCTCAAACTAAAAATTCAAAAGAGATCGTTTTCATGCCGCGTAAACATGACAAAGATCGTGCCATGTGGAGGGGTTATCCAGCCTCATCCCTCAACTCATTCCGAAGTTAAAGATCGAGGGCAAGGAGAAATTCACCCGATATAGAAATTCCAGGAGTCATTTCTTTTTACGAAAAGCTTCTCGCACAGAGATCGTCTCCCACCGAGGCGTCATTCCGGTTCACGCCGTCGGCATTGAGTACAGGGGGCTCAAGAGGCAGTGGTCAGCGAGCACTTCGACGATGTCCTCAACCTTCCAGCTGGTTTGTTGGCGCCGGACAATAGGCGGCTTGTGACGCTTGTCCGTGATGCGATGGAGAAGACGGAGGAAGTCGCCAAAGTGGTGCGGCAACTGGGCGGTGACCTCATTCGCGCCCGAGGGGCGATTCCGAACACATATCTCCGCCAGGGAAAGCCGGGTCGCCTTCTATTTGGCCATTGACGAGGGTTCCCTCGGTGGCTGGCATCATCGGACGGCATCAGGCGAGACGGCCGAGGGCGATTGGCGGAACCGGCTTTGGAGCGAGGCGCGCAGGCAGAAGGAGAACTTGGTGGATTCGGCTCCTCCGGCAGCCTATGCCGGGCGCGGTGAAGGGAGGAGTCGCGTCGATGTCGGCCTCGCGATGAAATGGTTCGACACCGCACTAAACAGAGTTCTTCCTAAATCTATCCTTTCCAAACAAACGAAAGAGAAAGACTCAATAATGAACACAGTAGATGAAATAATAAAAAGATGAAAAGTATTTATATAAGAAAAACGACGTAATTTAAGTTCGATAGGGAATAAGGTGAATTCTGACATCTTATGTTTTACAGAAGGTATCTTTTCCGAGGATTCTCGAAACATGCTCGAGGCAGGCGGACTTGGCCAACCTGTCGCGGCACTTACCGCGGGTCCCAGCTTGAGCGTGTGGAGATCTGGGATCTCACTCAGGTGGACGTTTCCGACAATGCGCCGGACGAGCCCACACGTGAGGAGTTCGCAGTGCACGTCGCAATGACTCTCTACGCGGCCCATCAACAATCCCGGAACCAAGCCTATGCCATCGACCAGGAGGGGCTCGGTACATGCGGCCCACAGCGTCGTGGGTACGGCGAAGATGAAAACCCATCGGCTCGTGCCCGTTTCGATGCTCTGGTAATGTCCCTCGACTCGAGGAATTGCGTCGTCATCTTCGATCGTTCGTTTCGCTGTTGCGCGCCGAAATACCCTTGGACTATGGCATGCTGGTCGACGACATCGTTTTGCTTCCAGCGTCCTGGAGGGGCGAGCGGTGCGACGGCATTGGTCACGCCAGTACTACGATTTTTCTTCGACAGATGGCGAGGTCAGCGAGACCGATTCCACAGACAGAAGACATCTGCTCGGAAAACTCACTACAGCAGTTTGACAAATACAAAGGAATAAAATAATGAATACATATGTTGACATTCACATTGTTCAAAGATCTTCCGCCCAGCTGTGTCAACAGAGACGATTCTGGCTCCCCTAAGTCAGCCATCTACGAGTTGTACAGCGTTTACGCATATCCAGCCAATCATGGAAGCGTGCGACCCGTCATGAGCTTCACCGATTATTTGGATGCCTCCGAGCTGGGCACACGCACCAAGCGGGTGGTCGAGGTTCTCGCGAAGAGATCGCCAGGCAGGCAGAAGACCTCTCCGACCAGGCCGGAAATTGGCGGAGCAAGTCTTCCAAGCCACCAAGATCAAGCTCGTCGATTCACGGGCGAAGAATGGGGAAAGAGTCCCTTAAGTCTCAGAATCCGGTTATCTGATCTTCCTCTCGCACAGACAGATCGCCATGCTCGCTGGAATTGGCCATAGCCAGTAACCGTTCGGGCAAGGCGCTCGACAAGAAAGCCGTCAAGGCGATTTTCAAAGTCCGGCAATTCCATCGACGTCGCCCTCTTCGGCGGGATGGTCGCCGACGACGCCGATCTCAACGTCGATGCCGCATGCCAGGTCGCCCTACGCCATCTCCACCCACGCCGCCGAAAACGAATTCGATTTCTACACCGCCGTGGATGACGAGAAAGCCCGATCCGAGGAGAAGGAAGACGCGGGGCGGGAATGATGGGCACCGTTGAATTCTCATCGGCGACGATTTATCGATACGCAACGATAAATATGGGTATGCTTTTGGAGAAATTTAGGAAATAATGAGGCGACGTTGCGTGCTTTGACTGCTTTTATTAAAAGCTTCATTGAGATCTGTATGCCGACAGGTAAGCAGAATACATTCGCCAACCGCACGCTGCAGACACCGTCGTCATTCACATCCGTGAGGGATCAACCGGTCTCGTTCGTCGGCGCTTTCGAAGCCCATTGCCCAGATCTCACTGAAGGCTATGTCACGCGGTCGGTTAGACAGCTGGCCGACCACGGAGAAAGCTCGAAGAGACATATGGATTCAAGCCTCTGCACGGATTCGCTGTGAGCATGGAGGCCCCGAAGCCGTCGAATCGCTGGGCGAACGCATCTCCTTCGCCGATTTGGACGGCAGAGTGCGCGGGTCGTCGCTCGCCGCTTGCCCGGCGCGGGTCCAGTGATGACCGTCCTGCTTCTGCGCCTGGCGGGTCCCTGCGGGCCTGGGGCGTCAAATCGAAATTCTCCATTCGCGCCACCGAATTGGCGCCGACCAAGACGGCATCCTCGGAATGCTGGCGGCGGCTGTCGGCCGACGCCGAACCGACTCCCGTCGAGGACTTGCTGACTCTGCGTTTCGGAGTGCGCAAAGACCAGCCGGGTACGGTCATCTGCGATTTCCACACTGCTCTCATACGCTGGACGGGAAGAAGTCGATGCCGCTGTCTGACCGGTACTACCTGTCCGACGCCGTCTTCTTGGCCGGAATCGGAGGGGAGAGATCGATGCTCGAGACGCTCGATCGAGCGGTGCGCTATCCGGCGTTTCCGCTTTATCTCGGACGGCGATCGTGTCCGCCTGCGCTTCCGGTGTCTCTGGGATTGCGTGAGGCACCGTTGCTTGAGGCCCTGAAAGAGAGCCTTGGCTGGCTTCGGAGCGGTTTCAACGTCGTAACGGCTGGGATTTTCCATGCGGAGATCCTCATCGACAAGGAAGCCGTGCGGGACGGAGAGCATTCCGATGACGTGCGCGGAAGCCGGGACGTGCCCCTTTCCTTCGACCCTCGACATCGCGAGTACTCCTTCCGCGACATCGAACGTCATAGGATTTGCCTGGGCGGTATGCGCGGGGTCGATCACCACGATCCGATGGCCGAACTGGAAGATTGACGAGGTGACCGATGCACTGTGACGAAAATCGAACTCGACCTGCACAGAAGATTTGCTCGAAAAGCTCCCAGAGCTCGCCCCAGGTTATGCACGCTGTCGTGATGAAAGCGTGCCAGCCCGGCGCGACGAATCAGGGGCAGATCGAGATGCCACTGACGGCTTTCCCCTGGGCGCGTGCTGTGGCGCGTGGATTCAGGGGAGCTTGGCGTGTCCCTGTACATCCTCTCCCCGAGACCCCCGGAACTGACACAGCGCTGGAATCCGAGGCAGGCCTCAGCGACACGGCCCGCACATTGGACTATGAGGGGTTCCTCGACAAGCTGTCGAACGGCCAGCACTGGGCATTCCGTTTGTCGGCCAATCCCATTCACTCGGTTCCTAGTGAGCCCCGGTACTCGCGGTAAAAGATACGGACACGTCACTGTCGAGCACCAAAGGAAGTGGCTTCTCGAGGAGGACCGGCAAATACGGGTTCTCGATTGCGGGCGCCGATGCCGAGCGTGACGGGACGGCAGAAGACTCCGATGGCTCTTCCCCGCTGGACGCTTCCTCTGTGCTGATCGTCCGAAGGGACAGACCCGTCTTCTATCGCAACCGTCGCGATGGGCAGCGTCGGGACAGAGTGACCATCCAGCCGAGTCGTTATACGAGCGTGCTCCGTATCGACGACGCCGAGCCGTTCAAGAGAATGCTCGTCGGACTGAACCACCTCGAAAGCGCTGGCTGTGGTCTCGTGACCTGGCCCGGCCCAAAGCGATCCTGAAGGTGCGTAACTTCGATGGCGCGCCTGCTTCCGTCCTGATGACTGCGCTTCCCAGAGCCGCGGACCGTATGTCCTTCCTGTACCTCGAGCACTGCGTCGTCCATCGCGGGGACGGTGCGTTGACGGCGCGCAACGAACGGGGATGATGCGCGTTCCCGCGGCGTCCTACTCGCTGTCTTCTTGGGGCCGGGGACATCCGCATAAGCCACCAGGCTATGATGCTGCTCGGAGAGTGCGGCACCACCGCTGTGTGGGTGGGCGAACGCGGGTGCGCTACTGACGCCCATGGACGCTCTCTGGCCCGTCGACCCGGCTGCTGGTCGAACAAGCCGCTCGTGTCTCTTCGCCCCAGAAGCGTTTGGGTGTGGCACGCCAAATGTACCTCATGCGTTTCGCGGGCGAGGACGTGACCGGACTCACCATGCAGCAACTGCGTGGCAGGAGGGCGCGAGTCCGAGCCGTATACCGTGAAATTCCCCGCGCCGTACCGGAGTGCCATGGCAGAGGCGCGAATACCAGCCGGACGACTTCGACTCGTCGAGCCCCGTCAACCAGGCTCTGTCCGCCGCGCACTCGCGCGCTGTATGGCGTCGTTCACGCCGTCAGTCGTCTCACTGGGGTGCTCGCCGGGGCTGGGTTTCGTCCACACCGGCCATGAGGAGTCTTTCGTCTACGACATGGCCGATCTGTACAAAGCCGATGTGACCATACCCGTGGCCTTCGACGTGATCAGTGAGGGGCATGGAGGACATAACCGGATCGACGCGCGACGGCGCGTCCGCGACAGGGTGTTCGAATTCAAAAGTCATCGAACGCTGCGTGCGCGACATCCAAAGACTCCTGGAAGTCGATGAGTCGGAGGACCTGAGCGTCAACGTCGTCTCTCTCTGTGGGACTATCAACGCAAAATCGTCGCTGGAGGGACCAATCACGCCTTCGCCATGAGGCCTCCGAGGAGGATCCCCGTGGTAGTCATCGTCCTGTCGGCGGCACCCGCAGTGCACGCGGGGACCCTCACACGATGGATGCTCGAGGTGTCCTGCAGGGGTGTACGTCGGGCACCTCTCCACGCAGGTGCAGAGCAGGTCTGGGAATTGATCCAGGCCAACATCGGGCAGGGAAGGGCGTTGCTCGTCTACCCGGTCAAGTCCGAACAGAGATTCGCAATCCTGTCTCTCCGGCCATGAACGCATTCCGTCGATGTCGAAGGGCTTTTGGCTCATGCAGGCTCCATCTGTTCCTCCGCAGGGTGGAAAGGCTTCCCCGGAGCGGTGCCGCCTCCGAAGGATCCTGGTCGATCGCCGCTCGCGCAGCGCCGTTATCGGAACTCCGCTGAGAGGCGCTCCGGCGAGACTGACCTCGGGGACGAGACAGACAGCCGTGAACGATGGTCCGGCGATCGAGGTTTGATCTCCGGGCCTGGAGACAGATACAGGACCGTTGCATTCACACTCCTGCCTTGGATTGTCGACGTAGGACGGTACCGGTTCCCCTGTGGACCAGTACCCGTCATCCGATGGTTAATTTTCCGTCGAGCCGGTGTCAGGGGTGGACCAGCAGAATCGGATCACAGTACACATATAGCGAACGCGAAGGAGAATCGAGTTGTGCTCCCAACGTTTCCGATGCGTCCCGTCATCGGGACAGCTCTTCAGGGATTTTGGTCGGATGAAACCGCTTGTTGGCGAGGAATGACGTACAGTCCCTGCTTCCTCCGAAGGAGGTGGGGATTCGCGGCGAGCCGATGCGTCCATGAAGCTTCAAACCGGAGCCTCAGGAGTCTCGGCTTTCGCCGTCCGCCGGTTCTCGGGACGGTACCAGGATTGCCGCCTCCTGGTATTCAGGGCATCGACGTATCGCGCTGCCAACGCATACCCCGCTCCAGCCAGGCCTATCGACACCGTGTCGGCCGGTTATCCTGCATCACGGCAGTCTGAAATATGATATACGGCATGCTTCTCGACGTCGCTCTCACGCAGTGGTCGAGCGCATAGTCGCAGGTCTCCACGCATCCGCGTGCCCTTTGGCCGGCGCGAGACGCGAGGTTCCTCATGAGGCCGGGCGGAATCCTTATGCTGGCCACGGCAATCGCCTCAACTCTGGCCTTAGGATGGCTGGCCATCTTTCCTCAGGCAGTCCTGAGCCGATCTCTTCTTCTCACTCCTCGCCGGTGGATCTACTGCGGAGCGGTGTTGTATTTGTGGCAAGGCGGTTGTGCAGAGATAGAATGCCAGTGCTGTCGCAACATACACTATACTGTGGAGAGTTGCACATGGTCAGGCGCTTCAATCCGCCGCCCAATTGGCCGGCTCCGCCCGAAGGATGGAGTTCCCGACCGTCGTGGCGACCGGACGCCTGGGGCCCGGCTCCGGAAGGGATGGAATTTCTGAGCTTGACGACGAGGATAAGCGGCGCTTGCAGGCTGCCGAGTCCGGAAATGCCGCATCGTCCGACGAGACGGTCTCTCCGCCTCGGAGCAGCCGAAGTCTTCTCGTCCTCTCGGCCTATCTCGCGAACAGCCGCCCGACGGGCTGTCAGACGCCGATACGGTCGGTCGTGGAATGCCGGTGGTCCTGGAGGGTATCCGGTCGGCGACGTTCCCGGTCCGATCGGCGCGAGATCCAAGGCCTGTTGGAGAAACCGGTACTCTCCGGACCCGGCGATTGACGGCACGTGCACCGTCGGCCCCTCGGCGGCGATGCCGCAGTACGAGGCCATGCCCCAATACCGAGGCTATGCCGGCGTCGGCCGCTCTTCCGCCGGTGCTCGGCGGGCAACCCTTCGCGGATGCGGGATCCAGAGCAGTCGGATCAGGGCCCTGAAAAAAGGCTTCTTTACAAGGCCGATAGGCGTGATCCTCATCCTTCCTCATCGTCACAGGGCTTATTGTCGAGTTTTCGCGGTCAAAGAGTCTTTTGGACGATAAGAACGATGAGTCCCTAGAATGAATATCACTCATGAAATGAAATATGTGGAAAACTATATTGACTCAACGCAGTTCAATTTTATTGAAAAGGATTTATTTTTATATATTGTACATTACGTTTAAATGTTTAAAGTCGATTCACGATACTGTATTTAAATATTTAATAATATAACTACTGACAAAAACACTTAGTATGTATTGAATAATCTTTTCGTTTCTTTGCATTCGACGAAAATGACCAAATGCCGAGACGACAGTCACGGGTTTTCCGGTACTCACTATCATGGAATCCATGACTCGCACCATCGACATCGCGGTGATTCCGGGTGACGGCATCGGTCCTGAAGTCGTCCGCGAGGCTTGTAAAGTCTTAGAGTCTGCTGTAGCATTATGCGACACAATCGGAAATGAAAGATTACATATTCAGTTTACCCGCTACGAACTTGGCACTGAACGCTACCACAGGACGGGCGAGATCCTCCCTGACGCCGAGCTCGAAGAGATCAAGCGACATGACGCAATCCTCCTCGGAGCGGTAGGCGATCCGTCAGTTCCCTCCGGACTGTTGGAAAGAGGTCTGCTCCTCAAACTCCGCTCTCGCGGACCACTATGTCAGTCTCCAGACCCAGCAGGCACTATCCGGGTGTTCCGACTCCGCTCGCGAGCCCCCGGCGCGATCGACTTCTCGTCGTGAGAGGGGACCGAAGGTTGTACTGCGGCAACGGGGGTCATGCGGCAGGGAACTCCCTCACGAAGTCGCCACAGAGGTTTCCGTCAACACCGCTTACGGAGTGGAACGAGTGGTCCGCTACGCTTTTTCGAAAGCCGTGTCACGTTCTCGCAAAAAGCTGACATACGTTCACAAACACAACGTCCTTGTCAATGCGGGAGGCTTGTGGCGAAGGATCGTCCAAAGAAGTGGGCGCCGAATACCCGATGTCGCGGTCGACTATCTCCACGTGGACGCCGCCCGATATTCCTGCTCACCGATCCCGGACGATTCGACGTGCTTGTAACCGACAACCCTTTTCGGTGACATTCTCACCGGCAAGCCGGCGCAGTGACGGGCGGCATCGGCCTGGCGGCCTCGGGCAATATCAATCCCGAAGAGCTCCTACCCGTCGATGTTCGAGCCTGTCCACGGGTCGGCTCCGGACATCGCCGGACGGCATAAGGCCGATCCCACGCGGCGATATCCTCCGCGGCTTTGCTTCTCGACCATTTGGGGCATCCCGGCCCCGCACGTGCCATCGAGACAGCAATCGAGGCCGATATGGCGGTGCGGGCGGGCGAGCAGCGGCTTCCAGGAAACCCTCTTGTGCGTTCAACTCCGCAGATAGGCGACGACATCGCAGCCCGTCTCCGAGGCTGACTACCCGACCGGGAAGCAGGCGGTCTTCAACCCTTGGGCGGGCGATGCCTCGGCACGTCCTCCGGCTAGCAATCGGTCTATCGTCAAGAAAGAAAAGAGAAGTGACACAATGACGTATACAGAATCTAGAACTCGCCTCCATGGGAAAGGTTCCACTCGCCGACGAATTGCTCGGCTCCTGGGAAATCGTTCCCAATCCGCATTCGACGAGCCAGGCAGGCGCAGCGCGGCTCCGTCGATCTCGACTTCGACAAACGGTTCTCCGACCACATGGCCCATGCGACATGGACTGCCGAGCGGATGGCATGATTTTAGGATCGAACCGTACGAAGCTATTGCCATGAGTCCGGCTGGCGCGGTTCTCCATTACGGGCAAGAGGTCTTCGAGGTCTGAAGGCCTATCGGCACGCCGACGGCTCCATCTGGACGTTCCGGCCCACCTACAACGCAGCGCGACTCAACCATTCGAGCCGCCGCCTGGCCATTCCCGAGTTCGAGCATGAAGCCTTCATCGGATCGATCGTCAATCTCGTCCGTCAGGACGCCGCATGGAGCTGCCCCGATGCGCGGGGTCGTCCCTCTACCTCCGTCCTTCATATTCGCATCCGAAGCCTTTCTGGGTGTGCGGGCCTCGCATCGCTACGAATACATGGTCGTCGCCTCCCCATCCGGAGCCTATTTCGCGAATGGATTCCAGCCCATCGACATGTGGGTCGAACGGGAGTTCCACCGTGCCGGAACGGGAGGCATGGGCGACGCCAAGACCGGCAGCAACTGAGGCATCCTCGTTGCTGCCGAGACGGTCGCTCACGACGCGGGGGTATGACGAAAGTCATGTTCCTCGACGCGACGATGGGGACCGATATCGACGAAACCTCGGCGGCATGAACGTCTTCGTGGTCATGTCGGATGGATCGATCCGCACGCCTCGGTTGACGGGCAACATCCTCGCGGGATGCACCCGTTCCTCCATCCTTCAGCTCTTGCGGGACGAAGGACGCGACGTCAGGGAGGAGACTCTGCCCATTGCGGACGTTCTGGCGGGAATCGACAGCGGTGCGGTGACCGAGATGTTCGCATGCGGGACTCACCGCCGTCGTCACATCCATCGGGTCGCTTTCGAGTCGGGATTTCCACGTCGATCTTCCGGGACACGAAACGACCAAAGCGATATACGACCACTTGACGGGTATTCAGCTCGGAACGGTTGAAGACACGCACGGTTGGCTGTACCGCTTGGCATGAGGCGGCCTCGGATACGCAGAGGAACCTGTGGATTCGGGCAGCCGGGCTCGATCGGTTCCCGCCTTTGCCGGTGGCATCGCCGCGTTCGGAAGGTTGCGGCCGGTCTTGCCGGGAGGCTCACTGCGCCGTCTTGAGCTGGGATGACGGTCGAGACGAGCTCATGGCGGTCGCAGCTGTTCCGGGCTTGACACCGGAGCTCGCGGAGTGAGGAGTGCCCAGAGGAGAATCGTGGGAGTTCGCGCATACGCCGACGCACTCGGCGCGGCGATGGCGAACTCGCTGCGGAAGCGGGCATCGTGCGCGAAGGGGAATGCCGAGGAACTGAGAACCCCTGAGGGCCTCAGGGGAGTCTCGGGACTCAGCGCTGGTTGGAGTTATCCGAGCTTCTTGGAGCCGGAGCGGTCAGCGTTCTTGGTGCGAGGCGGCGATGGCAACGACGTGCGCAGACGCCGGCGCCTTGGAGCCCGGACGCGGCAGAACGACGAGGCTATGGTCGGCGCGCTAGACGTCCTTCACAGGGCGTCCTTCACGGGAAGGCCGTGCGCGCCGTCGGACCCGGAGGTTTATCGCGTAGATGTCCGAAGGAATGGGCGAGGGCCGAACACCGCCGTGCCCACTCGCACCTGGGTGGAGCCCTCCTTGACGGCTATCTCCATGTCGTTCGTCATGCCCATCGACAATTCTGTGCAAGAACTCACCCCGGCCGCCCTAATGGCGTCGCACAGCTCGCGCACGCGCGCATGCGAAGCTGCGACAGCCGTGACGTCATCCGTATTCGCGCCGATGAGCGCATGAGCCCGTCAGACGTAGATTGGGCAGCTCTGAGTCTCCCCGCCAAAGTCCACGACCGCCTCCGGCGGGCTCCATACTGGGATTCCGATCCGGCGGGTTGACCTGGATCATGACATCGAAACGACCGACCGGATCCCCCACCGGTCGCATTCGCCCGACGGATGCGCCCCTCCTGAATGCGGTTGAGACGAGAAGCCAGCTGCCCGAAGAGTCGACCGTCTCCACGCAATCGGCCGCGCGCAGCGCCCGCCGGCCTTGTTGGCCTGGACGTGGCCGATCACGTGCACCTCGGTGGGACGGCGCCCCGAGGATCTCAATTCGGACTCACTCTGTGTGAGCTGTTGGATGTAGCTGTGGCCGATCCTGGACGCACCGGCTCGCAGCGCCGCTGCCACGCGTTCCGGCTCTTGGAACTCGCGGCCAAAGAGAATGGCGACGGCGTCCTCGGCACGCCCCGGAGGCGATCGAAGCGGCCGCCACGCTCTCCGCGAATTCGAGTGAAGCGCGTGGCGATCTCGGTCACATCCGGGCGGAGCACTCCGTCGAAGCTGGTTTCCTGCCCCGACCAGTTGACGCCGTTCGTCTCGACCTCGTCCGCGCTGTGCCATTCCCTTCGGGTTGTCTGGTTCGTTGCTCATCTCGACCTCGTATGCCGGCAGTGACAATTGCAGTGTAGCCGCGTCAGGTCAACTCCCAGAGTTTCCTGACGCGAACGACCCGCAGACGCACCGCGCCCGCTCGTCGCATTCGTCGAGGTCCACGAAAGCGTGGAAACCCCAGTCGCCGTCGCCTACGCCGTCATCGAAGACCTGTGTGACGACCCGCAGGCGGCCGGGTTTCTCTTCCGTCCATGAGCGCTTCCGCCACGTCGCCGGGAACGCCCACTTCGATGAGATCGGCCGCCGGGCCCGTTCCCGGATACGGAAGACATCCGCTCCACGCGCCTGGGAGCCGATGCCGATCGCCTCGTATTCGTCGTAAAAACGGATCGGTCGCTTTAAAGCCAGGCCTCGCCGTCCCCAGGTCAGCCTGCGGGTAAGCGGTGCCGTCCGGTGCTGTTCCCGGAGACCACGATGGGTCGCCGTCCAGACGGTCGAGGGTCTCGCCGTCCTCGAACTGGACGGCTTCGACGCGCCGGAAGGCCTCGTTGCGGACCGCGACCCTGAAAGCATGCCGGTTGCGGGTCACAGCCGCCGTGCCGTCTTCTGCGACGCCGTAGGCGACTTCGTCGCATCCGGCCTCCGCGTCCGCAGCGGGGCCTTCGGCTTGCTGGGCCGTGGCTCTCCCCTCCGCGAGGGCCTCCCATTCGTCGATCAACGAGGAATCGACGGAACGGATGAGTGAGCCGAGCCAGACCGTGATGTCGTCGACTTCGTCTGTGCGCGCCTCGGGGAACTGTCTGCCGGAGCGCCTTGTAGACGTCGGTGAGATAGCGCAGCAGGACCCCCTCGCTGCGGGCGAGGTCGAGACGCGAGAGCGAACTCGAGAAAGTCTCCGCATGTTCGATCATCTCTCGCACGATGGACTTCGCAGTGAGCTCGTAGGTCGTCGACCCAGGGATTCGTCTGCCGGTAGACGCAGCGCCCCGCAACAGTTCGCCGAGAGGCTGAGGCCACGTGATCCGGTCGGCCTCGGCCATCTCGCTCCTCATACCCGATCCTGCGGCCTTCATCTTCCTGGATGGCCTCGCCGCGGGCCTGCCGTTCCTGTGCATAGAGGACCCTGCATGGGATTCTCCTGGACGGATTTCGACGACGCTGACGACGTCCAGCGCGTAGTCCTGCGATTCGCGGTCCAACAGATCGAGCCCGCCAGCGCGAAGGGCGCGAGCGGCGAGCTGAGCGCGAAAGTCGCCGGGACTTCGCGGGCGAACGTGTGGCGGACTCTCCCGGGTGAGCGTCCTGCCACCGACGGTCGTGATGGACGAGGATGCCCGCAGGACCGAAGGGTCTCGTATATCTCCACCGCCTTGCGAAGGAGCGGATTGGACGGTGTGGCGGGCTCGTGGTTGTCGGTCAGGAGGCGGATGGCGGCTGCGACGGCGTCGCCCGGCCTCTGAAGGACGTTGAGAAGCATCGCATGGCTCACCCGCATGTGCAGGACCAACATCTCCGGCTGGGCTCTCTGAAGATGCGCGAAGGTCTTGTCCGACCACGGCACGACGCCCTCGGGCGCCTTCTTCTGACGATCTTCTCTCGGTTTCTTCGGGTCATTCGCGGCCTTCTCGAGGGCCTTCGCGTTTTCGATCTCGTACTCGGGCGCCTGAACGATGACGTCGCCTCCGGGTGTCGAAACCGGCGCGTCCGCGCGCCCCGCGATCTGGTGGAATTCCCGGGCGGACCAGATGCCGCGAGCGCGCGCCCGTCCGAATTTCGACAGGAGGTGAGGAGTACCGTGCGGATCGGCACGTTGATGCCGACGCCCAGTGTGTCCGTTCCGCAGACGACCTGTAGGAGCCCCATCTGGGTGAGTCGTTCGACGAGCCGTCGATAGGGGGAGGAGCCCTGCGTGGTGCACGCCGATTCCGGCGCGCAGGAGTTTGGAGAGGGTCTTGCCGAATCCGGGGCCGAATCGGAAGTCGCCGATCGCCGCCGCGATCTTATTCCTCTGCTCTTTCGCGAGGAGATTGATCGGCAGGAGCGCCTGGGCCTGGGCCACCGCTTCGCGCGTTGGGAGAAGTGGACGACGTAGACGGGTGCCCGGTGTGTGTGGACGAGTTCGTTGACGACTTCGCCCAGAGGCTCGCGTGAGTAGGAGAAGTTCAAGGGGACGGGGCGTTCGGCGTCGTCGACGGTGGTCACGCTGCGGCCGGTGCGGCGCTTCATGTCCTCGGCGAGGAATGCCGTGTCGCCGAGGGTTGCGGAGAGGAGTACATGCTGGGTCGAGGTGAGTTCGAGAAGCGGTACCTGCCACGCCCAGCCGCGCTGGGATCGCCGTGAAGTGGAACTCGTCGGCGACGGAGGGACGCCGATGTCGGCGTCTCGCCCTGGCGCAACGCCATGTTCGCGACGATTTCCGCCGTCGCGCAGACGATGAGGCGCCGATGCGTTGATCGATGTGTCGCCGGTGATCATTCCGACATTGTGCGCTCGAAGGTCGCGATGAGTTCGAACTTCTCCGAGACGAGCGCTTTGAGCGGGGCCGTGTAATAGGCGGTGCGGCCTTCCGCCAGTGCGGTGAAGATCGCCGCCAGGGCCACCATCGACCAGCCCGAGCCCGTGGGAGTGGAGACTATGAGATGCTCGCCTTCGACGGCGGCGAGGGAGGGCTTCTTCCTGATGAGGGTAGAGGTCGACCGGTCGATTCGGCCCAGGAGACGAATTCCTCATAGATCCTTCATCCGGTGGAGTCGGGCCGTGTGCGTCCTCGATGCGGTCGAGGGCGGCGTTCAGAGGCGAGGGCGGTGGAAGCCTCAGCGAGCGACGGAGAAGTCACTCAGCAAAGGGCTGCCACATCCGTGGGGTCACGCGTTGCCGGCGTCGGCGAGGCGAGGACGCCGTGCTGGTCCGCAACGATCGCGGAAGCCCGCCGAGGACGGCGATCCGGGGTCCCGTCGTGCTCGCATGCCCCTGTGCGTGAAGGGCACATCCGGGGCCGACGGCTCCGACTTGCACGGAGGCGTCGACGGCGGTAAGCTCAATGCGTTCGCATCGCTCAGCTCAATTGGTAGAAACAACTGACTCTTAATCAGTGGGTTCTGGGTTCGAGGTCCCAGGCGGTGTACTGGCTGAGGCCTCCGGGTATCGAGGCCTCTTCGCGTGGATGGTCTGTATCGAGTCGAAGTCCGGTGGGTATTCTGGGCTCATGACGAGTTGCCAAGGCCAAGTCGCGTGCACAGACCTTTACGATCAGCGACCTCGTCGACTATGCGAGGGAAGGCGCTCCGCATCCCCTGAGTTTCAGCGTTCTTTCCGGTGGGGGCGAAGGACATCTTCGATCTCTTCGACGGTATCCGGCGCGGCTATCCGGTGGGCAATGCGCTTCGTGGAGGCGCGAGGCGCCCGCGGGGAACGTGCGCTTCCGGCGAACTCGGCATCGTCGTCCCCCGAGGCACGACGCCCTCTGGGTCGTCGACGGGCAACAGCGCATCACGAGCCTCGTCAACGCCGTAGCTGAGGAGATCGACGCGAATTCGCAGTTCGCGGTCGTCTACCCTGCCCAAACACGAGCGTTTCACGAGCCTGCGCAATGCGCGCGGGCAGGTGGCCGTTCGGTTCCGACTCTGTTCAGCATCCCTCGGCTTTTCAGTGGTTCCAGGAGAACCTGACGGACAGCAGTATGCGGAGCACCTGCAAACGGTCACGACCGCGTTGCGGGACTTCGCATTGCCGACCACCGTCCTCGAACGGGCGGACGAGGACGAGCTCCGGCGGATCTTCGACAGGATCAACAATGCGGGCAAACGTTTGAAGAAGTCCGAAGTCTTCAACGCCATCAACGGCGCCAGCGGATCGGGCGCCGAGATCGTCAACGTCACCACGATCGCCGACAGCCTCGCCTCCAGCACCACGTTCGGACGGATGCCCGATGACATGGTCTATTCCGCGCTCCTCGTGCGCAGGCATCCCGACCTCACTCTGCAGCCTAACGACGAGTTCACGCCCGACAGGAGAAAACTGTCGGACTTTCCGGACGAGGACGAGGCTACGAGTTTTCGCCGGACGGAGGATTCCCTTCACGCCACTGTCAGTTCCTTCAGGATCGTGGGGTTCCCCATATGACGTTCCTGCCGCAGCAGTTCCTTCTACTCATCCTCAACAGGTATTTTTCCCTTTTTCCCCGACCCGGACAGACGCACTCGCAGGCTTCTCGTCCGATGGTTTTTGGAGAGCCGCCGCGAATGCGGTGCTGCTGTCTCTCTCCAGCAGTACACGTCTGTGCGTAGCTCACCAAACTCATTGTCAAAGGCGATGAGCACGGGTCGATTCAAAAGGCTTCTGGATGCGGTTAAAAGTCGAGAACACTTTCACCACTCCTGATCTGGAAGTTTTCAGAACCAATCAGGGGGCGAGCAGAATAGCCCTCTGCACGATGTGGGCGCGCCATCCTCGTTCGCTCGAGACGCGGAAGCGGCTGAGTTCAACGACCTAGCTGCGAGCGTCGAAGAGATCGGCTCGCTCAACGACGTCGTTCGACGGGTCGTCTCCTCGAATGACTGCGATGAGCGACACCGCAATTCCACGAGCAACCGTGTGATCCTCGGTTTCGAGGATCCCGACATCACAGAACTGGATGGCCATGGTGTACGACTCGATTCGCGACCGCGAGATCGATGAAGTGCTCGCCTCTCATTTCTTCCTCCGGACGACGTCAGGCTATTCGGATCGGATCCGCAGACGGTGATCGAGAGGAGAACTCAGCGCATCGTCGACGAAGTCCACCGCTTTCTGGATGTCCAGACCGGGAGGGACCCCGACGCCTCGGCCCCGGCCGCGCAGCCCGGACGACGAGCTGTAGGGTTTCGCCGAGGCGATGCCTTGGCGGGCGGACGAACGCGGGCGAAGCGGGAAGCGCTCTGGTCCGCCGTGAGGCCCGCCTCGCCTCGGTCCGTTCGGTACAGTTGAGACGATGTCTGCACCACTCGTGACTCTGGCCACCTGCGCCGATCTGCCCGATCTCGACCTCGACGAGGCTGGACTGCCCGACGCGCTGCGGGAAAGGGCCTCGAACCCGCATGTCGCCGTGTGGAACGACCTTCCGTGGACTGGAATGCGGCGGGGGTCGTCGTCGTGCGGTCAGTGCGCGACTATGCGGTCAACCGCGAAGCTTTCCTGGCGTGGGCGCGTTCCGTTCCCCGGCTGCTCAACCAGGCGGGTCTCGTGCCGTGGAATTCGGACCAAGCACTATCTGGCCAAAAGGCTGGCCAGGCGCGGTCTGTCGACCATTCCGACGACGTGGCTCGAACCCGACCACAAGTATTCGAAGCATCAGGGTGCACACGCGCTTTCCGGCCTTCCGGCGATTTCGTCGTCAAACCCGCCGTATCGTCGGGAGGCGAGGACCGGACGCCTCACGCCACGGACCCGGCATCGCGCGGGGCGGCCATCCGCCACGCGATGTACGAGCTCTCGCGGCCGCTCCGTCATGGTGCAGCGATACCTTTGGAAATCGATCGCTCCGGTGAAATATCGCTCATCTACCTCAATGGGCTGCCCGCATACAGGGTGGAGAAAGAGGCTATGCTCCACCCGCGCTTCCCGATCGGAAGACGAGCTTCACGAAGAGGTGGTGCGCTCGGCCGACGCCAACGAAAACGAATGGCGTTGGGGCGAGGGGAGATCCTGCAGGCCGTCCACTCCTTCACCATCGACACACGGGCGCGACGAGCTCGCCTTGTTCAACCGAGAGTCGACATCGTACGCGGCGGACCGGCAGACCAGCACGAGTTCTACGTCATGGAGATCTCGCTGATCGACAGTTCGCTCTACCTCTTCCGATCCGGCCATCTCGCCAGGTTCGCCGACGCCATAGCCATGAGGGTCGGCTGGTGACGCGGCTGGGTCGCCCGTCCGCCGGGGCTGACGAAGGATCGGCGAGACGGTCAGTCGGCCACGTGAGACAGTCTTGCCGCGGGCGTGCCGCGTCGCCAGGCGAGCCAGGGCCGCTGGGACGTCAGCCAGGCTCACGGTCTCCGATGAGCATGGCGTCGAGGGTTCCGTTGGCTACGCGCATCATAATGGCGGTGAGCATGGTGACTAGGTCTTTCCGGGCGAGCCCGGGTTGCCGTAGGCGTGTGCGGCCCCGAGCGAGATCTCGATGTACGGACGGAGATGTCGTGAAGGCCGGACGGGAGGTTCGTCTCGGGCGTCCGGCGCGCGACGAGCCTCCTCCGTAAGCGACGAGCTCAAGGTTGTCGCGAGCTGAATCCGGGCCGATGGTGTCGATCACGCCGTCCACGCCGTAGCCGTTCGTGAGTTCGCGGACGCTGGTCGGGACGTCGTCGGTGATGAGTCGAAGACGATGTCGGCTCGAGTCTGCCGACGTACGCTGAGGTTGGCGGGACGAGGCCGTGGTGAAGACGCGCGCCTGGCGCGAGCGGGCGGTTGAATGGCGAATCCTCCGACGCCACCCGCTCCTCCCGTGACGAGTATGGTGTCTCCGGCGTGTAGGGTGAAGTCGGCGGTTGATCGCCTGGTAGAGCGGTCATGCCCGCGCACGGAAGTGCGGCGGCCTTCTCGAAGCTGAGTCCCTGAGGCATCAGGGCGACCGTGTCCGCTGCTGTGACGGCGAACTCGGCGTACCCGCCGTTCTGGAGATCCCCGTGATAGGCCACCTTGTCTCCGGGAACGAAACCGCTGACGTCCTGGCCCACTTCTTCGACGACCCTCGGCCACATCCAGGCCGGAGGATGTGCGGCCACGTCCACGCCGGGTTGCCGGACTGGGCGACGCGATAGTCGACGGGGTTCAAAACCACGCTTTGACGCGGACGACGATTTCCCCGGAGCCGGCGTGAGGGCCTGCGCCTCGCCCGAGCCCGGAGGGTCTCGGAGGACCAGGGGCATCGAGCAGCAGGGCTTTCATGAATCCCTCCTCATGATGCGTAGATGCGTCGACTGCACAGGATGCGTCGACTTGGGCAAGCGACACGAGACTCAACCGCGGGACATGCGCATTGGCTGTAAAACACGCGAATGTCCTCTTCCGGCGAAAGCGCGCCGCGCGGAGGAGGGCGAGTCCTGACGTTTGCTGCGTTCCGGCGGATCCACGCGGACGCCGCCGCAGAAGAGCCGACGGCGAATCGACTGACTGTGACCGAAAATACAGCGATGCCGGAACCGCGACGCAGTCTCACGAGAAACGCGCCGGGTGTCCGGCATCACGGGACACCGATTCGGCGGCGCGCTCGCGGCGACGTTAAACTCGTCTCGTTGCCGCTCACAAGGCGGTGCACGCGGTGGCTGTAGCTCAGCTGGTCAGAGCTCCTGGTTGTGGTCCAGGCGGTCGCGGGTTCGAGTCCGTCAGCCACCCAGGGGTGGATGTGGCCCGTCGGTGAAGGCTGTTCTGGAGGGAGTGCCTCCCGGTGGGGAACTCATCGATGCGTTCACCTGTTTTTCAGGGCTCAAGGTGGCGATCTGGCGCACTCCTTCGTCGAATTTGCGAGGATAGGGAACGACAGATGCCGGTTGTCCGCCCGGCAGGGAGTGAGGCTAAAGCGAGGCGATGACCATGCACGGTTCCCGACGGGAAGACGAATGCCAGCAGTCGGGCGAGCCGGCTCTTCTCCGCCAACCACAGCCGGGCGGCGAGGGGCCGGAGATCGTCGCGGTCTGCGCCCCTCTCATCGAAAGTGGAAGGTCGGATTTTTCAAGGACTTGGCCCGTACCGGTGAACTATTGCCCTATGAAGACTGGCGATTGGACGCCTCAACTCGCGCCGCCGACTTGGCCGGCCGGCTGAGCGTCGAGCAGATAGCCGGACTCATGCTCTACCCTCCCCACCAGACGGTTCCCGCCCTGCCGGACGGTCCCTTCCCCGGAACTCTACGGTGGCGAGGATTACGACGCCTGCGGCGCTCGCCCTGGGATCTGACCGACCAACAGCGTCGCATGCTCGCCGACGGCGTCCGCCACGTCCTTGTCGCGAATCTGCAGGGACGCGGCGACCGCCGCCGCTGGAACAAATGCGATGCAGGCGTTCTGCGAGGCCCTTCCCCTCGGAATCCCAGTCAACGCATCCTCCGATCCGCGCAACGGTGCAGCCGAGGCGTCGGCCGGAGTCTCAAGGCGAGCCGGTGGCGTCTCCCGCTGGCCCGAGGGACTGGGCATGGCGGCGCTGTTCGACCCGGAACGCATGCGCGGGCACGCTTCATAATCTCCCGCGAGTACGGGGCATTGGGCGATCGTCACCGCTCTAGGGCCCCAAATCGACTTGGGAACCGAACCGCGCTGGATGCGCTTGGAGGACACCTAGGGGTCCGCATTCCAGGCTCGTCACCGACTATGCGGCCGCCTACTGCGATGGCATGCAGACGAGTCAAATCCCGTGTGGCGAATGCGTCGGCGAGGCCGGAACTGCTTTCGCGCACCGACCCTGGCTGGGGTCGGCATTCGGTAGCGGTCATGGTCAAACACTGGCCGGGCGGCGGCGGCAGGGGAGGCCGGACGAGACGCTCACTATGGTTTCCGGCAAATTCGCCGTCACCCCGCGAAACGAAGCCGAACACCTGCAGCCTTTTCACCGAAGGGGCCTTTCGCCCTGCCCGGTCCCACAGGATGCGCGGCCGCCGTCATGCCCCTACCATCGATCGCGTGGGGGTACGAAGGCGGCAATGACGGCTGACAGCCCAGGACTCCGCGAGCAACTCGTACAACCGCTACCTCATACACGGGTTGCTGCGGCCATTGCGAGCTATGACGGCGTCGTGTGCACCGACTGGTGTCACCGCCGACCTCCCGACCCGGAGATCGGCGAGCTCGGCAAACGCTGTTACGGGGTCGAGGGACATGAGCGTCGCCGAACGCCACCTGCTCGCCATCGACAACGGGGTAGACCAATTCGGCGGCAACAGTGACATCGGCCCGATCCTAGAGGGCCTACTGACTCATGTGGCACGGCGGGACGGACAGCGGATGGCCCGCGGTCGATTCGAGGCGAGCGCCGACAAGACTGCTGCGCACGTCCTTCCGGTGCGGCCTGTTCGAAAACCCCTACTTGGACCCTGGGGCTCGACAGCCACGGTGGGCAGGGCCGACTTCACCTCCACGGGGAAGGCCGCGCAGCGTCGACTCTCTCGTCCTGCTGAAGAACAGACCGGTCGGCGTCAGCGGGGTAGCGGGGTCGAGGCGCCATCCGCTGACAGTGCTGCGAACGTTTCGGAATCGGCCGTGCACCCGACGTTGCCGCTCACCTCAGACGCCACGGTGTATGTACCGACCCTTCACCGTGAGGATTCGCTGTCCTTTTTTTCCGCACGCCGGTGGCAGCGCATGACGTCGACCCTCTCCCGTGTCGACTCCTGTCCCCTACGGCGGACGCACGATCCGCGGAAGGCCGACGTCGCCGTCGTCTTCATCGAGGCCTCTGTCCAACCCCTACTCCGTGGACGACGGGAGAAAGGGCGGCAACGGCTACCTGCCGTTGACCCTTCAGTACCGACCTACACGGCGCGGACCGCTCGCCAACGGTCCATCGCCTCCGGGGATTTCCGCGAGAGCGCCGACCGGGGTTACAGGACAAGACCAATCGGGCCGTCAACGCCTCCGATCTCAACGCGGTTCTGCAGGGCGCGGGCGGACATGGAAGAAAGCCTCGTCATCGTGGTGGTTCTGCATGCACAACCCTGCCGTGCTCGCCGAGTTCGAACCGTACGTCGATGCTATCATCGTGGATTTCGGCGTGAGCAGGATGCCGTATGGGAACTCCCTGACAGGCCGCGTTCGCACCGTCGGGACTGCTGCCGTTGGCCCTTCCCACAGACATGGAGGCTGTTGAGGGCCCACTGCGAGGATCTCCCCTTCGACTTTGAGCCAGTACGCCGACACGGAAGGCACGCCCACGACTTCGGCTACGGTATGAGCTTCGGAGGCGTCATCGACGATGATCGCACCCATCGCTATACGATGAAACGGGGAGGCGAATAGGGCGGAAAGGGCACTTTCCCCGTTACGGGAGGGAGCGGTCTCGACACGCTATTCGGAAAGCGAGTATTCTCGCATCGAAGAAGCAATTCAGAGCGGCAAAGCGATAGAATTACGAATCGTATGATGCAAACCGTTCCTATAAGCATAAATAATAGCCTGTGCCCCTATCGCGGAAACTGAGCTGGAGAAGATACGATTGACGTAGGTTTTGACCGTCGCCGGAGAGAGGAAGAACCGATCGGAGATTTCGGGTTCGACAGTCCCTGAGCTATGGCGAGAAGACCTCCCGTTCACGCGGGCTGGGTGAGTCGATGCCTCGGCGGGGTTCCCCTTTCCGAATCCGTCTCGGGCATCGGAATGATGCGCCGGGTATACATGTCGATCAGCTGTCTGGTGATGCGCGGCTCGACCACGGCGCTTCGCCGCTGGCGACGATCCGCACCGCACGGATGAGCGCGTTTCCGGCGAGCTGCTTTTTCAGAATGAAGGCACTGGCCGCGTCCAAAGCGCCGAAAGCGTATTCGTCGAGGTCGAAAATCGTCAATGCGATCACCCTGATGTCGGGGTGGGCGGACACAATGCGTCGAGTGGCGTCGAGTTCCTCCCATTCCGGGCATGCGGATATCCATGGAGCACGATGTCGGGTTCGGCTTCCGCGATGGTCTGAAGGGCTTCTTCGCCCGTGCCGGCCTCGCCGACGACCGCGATGTCGTCCGTCGCGTCGAGCAGGAGCGCATTGCCTTCGCGGTATAGTTCTTGATCGTCGACGAGGACGACTCGGATGGCTTCTTTTCATCGGTGCGTTGCCGTCCCTCCGTTTTTCGTCGACGACCAGGAAGGCGTGCGTCCGCCATCCTCCCGTCCGGTCGTGGGCTGGCAGTGCTGCCGCCGTCGTACTTCGCTGCGCGGGCGGAGATTCCGTGAAGGCCTCGACCCGAGCCGACTCTTGTCACGTCGTGAACGGGTGCGTCGTCGGTGATCGCGATGTCGATCCGGCCCTTCTCGACCGTGATTTCGACTTCCGCACTGGGCGCCGTGCAGGCGTAGCGCAAGCAGTTCGTCAAACCTTCCTGCACGATCCGAAAGACGGTCGTTTTGCAGTCCGGGTCTATTCGCCGGAAGTTTCCGCGTTTCGTTAGCTGCACTGGGAGGCCGGCCGAGCGGAAGACCTCGACGAGGCCTTCCGGGGATTCTCGGCTTGCATTCTTTTCGGCGTCGCCGCCGTCGCGCTCGATCATCACGTGGAAGGAGGCGAAGGATGTGCCCCATGTCCACCAGGGCGGGTGCGTCCGACTTGCGAGAAGGTTGTGGGAGTGCTCGCGTCGATCGTCGGGAATATTTCGACCATGCCGACGCCGCCGCATTGGCTAAGGCGATCATGGTCGAAAGTGAGTGCGCCACGACATCGTGCATGTCGGCGGCGATCCTGCGCGTTCGGCGGTCTTGGCGTGCTCTATGCGCTCTCCACAGTTCGCCAGTAGCGCATGTCGCTGCCGATGTCCGCGGATGGCCGTTCCGGTGGCCAAGGCGGCTAAAGCGAAGGGGAAGAAGACGCGGGCGAGTATCTCGCCTGCGTGATCGTGCACTGCATGAGGCAGCCGCACCCACGGGTGAAGCACGCCTACGGCGTAGCCGAACAGCCCCGGCGATACCCTTGAAGACTGGCGACGGCGTAAAGGCGCGAAAGCGAACGGGAAATCGCGGAAATCGGTGAAGTCGATGGCTGAAACGACGCTGCATGAATGCGACTGGCGATGAGCGTCCCAAACGGGAGTCTCTCCTCCAGAAGAGCACGGCGCTGATCGCAGAGCCGGAAGGCTCAATTCCCTCCCTGGAGAGCTTGACGGACAGGACTTTGATTGAAACGCAGGTGACGACCCGGCGAGCCAGTCAGCCGACCTCGGGTGCCGGGACATCCATTCTCGGACGGGCCAGGATCCGACTGGGCGATGTCCCGCCAGCTCCTCATCGTCTTCGACAGTTTGCCTGACATAGTGTCCTCAATTGTTTGGAAATAGTTCGGTAGTTTCTCTATTTGAGAATGCTGAAGTTATAATGGCCGTATTTTTATAGCACATTGATATATGACTATCGGATGCTTTAATCGTGCGGTGAGCTGTGAGGCGAATGACTCGTACATCCTGTCCGTGACATCGGCTTCCTCTTCAAATTCAAGCGAGAGCCAGAGACGGAAAAACAGTTGATGTGATTCGTGGTGAAGCGATGAGTGTCATACCCTCGACGGAATCATTTTACCTTGATGCGGAACCGGCTGCGTGTGCGGATGGGCGTCTCTTCGCCCACGGCGTGCAGGCGCCTTCCATCCCGTGAGCGGGCGGATCCTTGTGATGAGAGGGGATTCCACGGGTCCGCCTGTGCGTTCGCAAGCTGCTCGTCGCCTGACGGGCTGCCGTGTAAAACCGGTGTGCCCGTCCTGTTCGAGCCTCCGGCCGCGATCGTGCGCGGCGAGCTTCACTTCGCGACGATGGCCTGCAGATAGCGTCCCGTGACGAAGGCGCCCAAGCGACGAGGGCTGTTCCGTTCCCAGACGAGCAAGGGCGATCCCGAAGGACCAAGGCGACGTCACCACTGAGATCGCCACCAGCGGGAACAGGGCGACGACGGCGAGCGCCGCCGGCCCCACCACGAGACGGCCAATGGCGCCATCACGCGTCTCAGGTGTGCATCCTTGAGGAGGCGAACGGGCGCCCCCATGTAGGTGAGAGCGAGGTACAGGTCGCGTCGTTCGGCGATCCCGGCTATCTGGTAAACGACGCCGAACACGCAACGAGGACGAAGGCTGAAATGGTCACCAGAAGCACAACCCATCGTACGTCGTCGAACAGGATCAGCTCTCGGTGGGTCAACTGTGTCGGTCCTCGGGTCACAGCGTTGAGAAATCCCAATATCGAACACGCCGGAACGACGAGGAAGCCTCATCAGCGCCAGCGGCGAGACCTGGCGCCATGCGGCGGCGGGGTCTTCCAAGAGCGCCCGCGCCGTGACGAGTTCCGCGGGAGAGTAGTCTTTGAGCAGGACGGTCTCCTCTTCGTCGGACGGTAGGTAGCCTTGCAGATTCCATATGGACATCGAGAACGAGCATGGCAGGGAGATAAGGACCAGTACGATCACCACCACTCCCCAGCTCGCGCTCGCCAGATGCATGGCGCTCAGGCATGCCGTGAGCGCCACGATCGCCACAACTACTCGCGTTCCCCCACGATCGGAGGCCTGCAGTCCCTCGCGCTGACGCTCATCGGCGCGTTCACTGCGCGGTTGAGGGCGGTGTATCCCGCTGAGAATGGCCGCGAGGACCAGACCCGCCATACGATCAGTTCCCTCCCAGGAGGGTCGGACATCGATTGGATGGGAAAGTGTCCTCGTCTTCTCCGGAGAGGAGATGAGGTCCCATGATCGGTGCGGAGGAGGGAGCCGACCAGCCGATCGCGACCCGATGCACGAGGGATGGCGACTCGCAAACCACCGCAGACGGGATGCGGCCGCAGACATGCCGACTTAGTCGCAGCGTGGAGACTTTGCCCTGCTGCCTCGACCGCATTCGCGCTGAGGCCTGCGCTCACGGGCCGTCACTGGGACGAGCAGGCAGACAGGCTCATGGCGGCGAGGGACCAGAGCCCTCGTGCCGGTCGCCCAGTGCCAAAGCTTCCATGCGAGTCCCGCGATGGTGAAGCTGACGAACCTGCGACGGCGGGACGGGCAGCCGGGTCGCCGAGGCCAGGCGCTCTGCCTCGACGGACGTAGGCAGGCGAATGCGCGTTCATCGCTGGCTCGGCCTTCCCGGATTCTGGCGTCGCGGATTTCGGGCGACGTGGTTGCAGCGTGAGGCAACAGCCGGATCGTGAGTGACCATGATGAGCGTCCGCCCCTGTTCGGTCGTCGCCCTGCAACAGTTCCTCCACGACGGCTTCAGCGTGAGGAATCGAGGAGCCGTCGGCTCGTCGGCGAATATGATCTGCGGGTCGGTCGCCGTGGCACGTGCGATGGCCACGCGCTGGGCCTCCCCTCCGAGAGCTCTCCTGGCCCTCTGGCCGCTGGAGACGGACAGACCGACGCTCGTCAGCCGATCCATGGCGACTTCAAAGCCTCCTTCTTGGTCATTCCGTCGAGGAGGCATCGAGAGGGCGACGTTCTCGCCCGCCGTCAGGTCGGGGAGGCAAGTATGTCCTTTGGAAGACGAAACCGAGGTGACGCCGGCGAATCCCCGGTCCGCTCCCGTGCGGACAGAGCCGAGAACCTCGACGTCGCCGCGGTCGGATCCGTAGACGACGCTCCCCGAATCCGGAACGTCGATTCCTGAGATGAGATGGAGAAGGGTCGACTTGCCGGAGCCAGCGCCCCATTATCGTTAGGACTCGCCTGCTCGAACGCTCAGCGTCGCTCCGGCGAGGATCGTGCGTTTGCCGAACGATTTCCAGAGGTGTCGACGACGCCTCACCTCCCGTGAACGCCATCCGTTCCTGCGATTTCATCCGCCCTCTCGGTGGTACCAGTCCAACCGATGATAGGGACGCTGCCTCCGCGGAACTCAAGCCAACCAGGGGTTGATGTACGCCACCTTGTCGATTTCTATTCTGGAGACAAGCGTCCGCAAGGACGCTGACCGTCGCAAACCCGCGACGACGCTCTAGACCGTGCGGTCCGCTCCATCCGTTCGTTTCGGGACGTCGACGCCCCTACGACAGAGTTCCCGGCCCGACGATCACAGCGGTCGCTCAACGGGTCCGACCAGGGTCCACGGCACGCTGGCGGCCACCACGAGATCTTCTACGCGGATGTCGACGGCATCGTCGTCGCGGCGAACAAGGCGTCGATCCTAGCGCGCATCGCAGAGCGCGCGCGATCTGCGAAGGGAAATGCTGGCGACGACTCCGCTGGCGCCCCGAGCCCCCTGGCCGCTCTCCGATCGGCCGCTGTGGAAAGGCGTGGAGCATGTGCCGGTCACCGATGCCCTGGAGTTGCATCCCGACGGCCGTGGAGTCATCGTGCCCCGATGGAGCTATCCGGCGCACCGAGAGCTGCACGGATATCGCCCCCGATTGCGGGTCGCCCTCGAAGCCGTGCGTTCGGACGCGTGCGGATGCGACCCCGTGCTCGGCCTGACCTGTCGGGTGGACTGACTCGACGACCCTCGCGTTCTATGCGGATCGACATGCCCAACCGCTGGTCACCGTACGGCAGGACGCCTACGATGCGACGAATGACGACGTGAAGTGGGCTGCCCTCGCCCGGAGCAGGATGGGCACCGGCGACCACATCCGGATGGAGCCGGACGTCGCCCCCGGTATGCGTGAATGGAATTCGACCTCGGACGGCGACCCGAGCTCGCCGTACCGCCCTGAGAACGCTCTCGGATTCACCCGTGGCCCTGGCGGAACGGCTCCATGACCGAGGCGTGACGATCCATCTCACCGGGCTCGGCGGCGAGCGAACTCTTCTCGCCGTCGTTCACTCACCTGTACTCCCTCGTCCGGAGGCATCCTCTTCCGAGCATTCCGGCCGATGCGCGGTACTGCAGGCGATCGCCCGTTGGAAGACCGCCCGGACCATCCGCGCGCGCTGACCCGGAGGATGCCGATCCCGTGTGGTTGAGGGACATGGCCGGCCAACCCGCCAGCCGGATCTCGAACGGCCCCGAACAGTACTGGAGCCTGAGCCTGGCGCCTTCCGGCCACGGCTGCAGCTGTGAGCCAGTCGGGACGAGCTCATACGCCGAGGCGGCTGACCTCCTCGGCGAGGAACCCGGACACCTTCCCGTGGACTCGAGACGCTGCGATGGTCAACGCCGACGGACGCCTGATCCGACGCATGTCACAGGTGGCCGAACGGCATGCGCGTCGCCTTTTGACGCCCCCTTACCTGACGACGCGGTCGGACCTCGCCTTCAGGACCCGATTGAGGATCGTGTGTCGCACTGGAGTGTTCAAACCCGTGCTTCAAGCAGCTGTTCCGGAGAATTTCCCCGAGCTCCTCTCCCGCAGATCCAAGGAGACTACAGCGCCGGAAGGTATTCTGGGGCTCTGCTCGCAATCGTGATCCATGGTGAGAGAGTTCGCGAGGGGTCTCTTCTCCAGGAAGAGGGACTCATCGACGCGGGAGGCGTTCCAGCGAATTCCTCACCGCCGTGCACCTCGAGCACCCAGCCGTTTCGCTTCCTCGACGCCACGCTTTGGAGCGGAGATGTGGCTGAGAAGCGTCTCACAACGTAAAAAGGATCGACAATGCCGTACAAGGTTGAGGCCAACAGTTCAAATTCACACAGACGGAAGGAGGAGGCGTGCTCCTCGATCTGACGAAGGGGAGTGCTGGCAGCTCAACGAACTCGGCGCCCTCCTGGTCGATCGCCTCTCCGGCGGCGGCTCGCCTCGAGACGTCGTCGAAGAGCTTGCCGCAGCCCACCCCGATTCGGCTGACCGCGTCGACGGCGACGTCCGCAGGCTCCTCGACCAGCCTCATGGGGACTCGGAGCGATCGACCATGAGTGATTTCGTCGTCGTCCCCCGGCCGGACTCCCCGCCTGGGCATTCGGCGCAGACTCCTGGCGCTGGCAGCCGTCGGCTACGCACGACGTCTCGCCCGGAAGAAGCCGGACGCTGGAGAGGCGGCTGCTAGAATCAGCCGAGCGGCCCGCCCGGCTCGGGTCGAGGAAGTGGCAGCCGCACACCGTGCGGTCGTCAGCGCTCAGCACTCGCTGCTCCGGCAGAGTGGTGCCTCGACCGCTCCATCGCACCGCCCTGCTTCTGCGCATGTCAGGCGCTGGCCCGAATGGCACACGGGCGTTTGCCTCCTGCCTTCCGGGCGCACGCCTGGATCACGGTCGACGGCGAGCCGATCGGCGAGCCGGAGGGGTTGAGGACAACCTCAGCCGCTGGCGACCGTCGTGGCCGGCGGAAGAACCGTGGACGTTGAACCGCGCGGCCGCGCGCGCGCCGATCGAGGCCAGTTCTCCCGGTGGTCAGGCAGATCCGTCCGTAGTTGGAGACGGTTCCTCGTGGCGATTCTTGCTGGGAGTCGCTGCGTCCACGCTCAGTCTGCTGCAGCCCGCCCTCATCGCCAGCATGGTCACCGCGTTGGAGAACTCGACCGGGATCCTCCTCGGTTCTCCTCTTCCCTCGCCCTGCTGACGACGTCCGCAGCGTTGTCGGGATTCCAAACCTATGCGTCGGCACACCTCGGAGAACAGGTGACGGGCAGGGATCCCGGCATGACGTACGTGCGGGCTGTCTTGCCTGCCCGTCTGCGCACTCGAAGCCTGACCGACGGCCGACCTCGTGGCTAGGGCGACGTCCGATACCACCTGCTCCGCGTCGCGCTCACGGAAGGCGCCAGCAGATCATCGGCGGCGTGATCATGTTCTATGCGGCGCGCTGATCGCCATGGCCTCGTCAGCCTTCTGCTGCTGGCGACTGTGGTGACCGTGACGATCGGGTTGGTGGCGTCATGGCTCTGTCGGGTCGGCTCCGCAACGCATCCACCCAGGTCAGAAGGCGTGTCGTCGCTCGGCTCTGTCTCTGGACCAGAGCATTTTCGCGTCCAAGACGATCCGGTCCCTGAACGCCGCGGACTGGGCGATCTCCCGCGTCGACCGCACCATCGACGCGGCGAAGCAGGCCGGAATCCGCTTTGCCCGGGTTTCATCCGCCGTCACGCCGCTTTCGGGGGTGGTGATGCAGCTCTGCCTCGCGGTCGTCCTCGGACCTCGGCGCGTTCCAAGTCGCGAACGGAACCCTTCCCCGTGGCGCAGCTGGTGGCTATTCGTCATGACGTGTTCCTCCTCCTGACACCCGTCGGCCAGGCGGTGAGAGCCATGACATCGCTGTCGCGGCCACCGCAGCCGCAAGGCGCCTCGCCGAGGTGGAGGAGGAGGCCGAGGCTCCTGAGGGCGGTCAGGCCGGGGAAAGGCTCAGGCGACATCGGTTTCCGGCCCGACACCGGTGCCGGAGGCGAACGACGCTTGCGCAGTCGAATTCGCCGACGTTCACTTCGCCTATCCGGCAACCGGAGGCGGTGCGACGGCCGGCGAGCCGAAACCGGCCCTTCGCGGAGTCACATTCGCCGTTCCGCCGGGGGCGAAGGTCGGGATCGTCGGGCCGTCGGGCTCGAGCAAGACACCATCCTCAATCTCATCGCGGGGTTTCTACTCGCCGCAGAAGGGATCCGTCCGCATAGCGGAATTGCCGAGGCCTCGATCCGGATGTGCGGGACAGAGGACTCATAGGCCTCGTGGAACAGGACGCCCCGGTCATCGCGGGCACCCTCCGCGACAACCTCACGCTCGGCGACCCGGAGATCGGCGAGGCCGACTGCCTCCAGGCGCTGTCACGCGTGAACCTCGACCACCTGTACAGTCGCGACCGAGGCGGCCTCGATCCTCGAACTGTCGGATCAGGGGACGAACCTGTCAGGCGGTGAGAGGCAGCGCCATGGGCCATCGCGCGCGTTCTCTGCTTCGAAGACAGCCGATCCTGCTTCTGGACGAGTCCACGTCCCAAATGGACAGCGACAACGAACAGACGCTGCGGGATGTTGTAGCCGAGGCGGGACGCCGTCGCACCACCATCGTGGTGGCCCATCGTCTGTCGACGATCGTCGACAGCGATTTCATCCTGGTCGTCAGAGACGGGGAGATCGAAGCCGTCGGCCGTCACAGCGAACTCGTCGCCACGAGCCCGACGTACTCCGTGTCTCGCAGACCAGCAGCGGTTGATCCGAGGCTGACCGGCGCCCGCCGCCGGCGCCGGTCAGCCCACACTGTGCAAGGCCGGCGGATCCGGGCGAGGGAGGGGAGTGAGCCGGTCGGAGCGCACGGCGGCCACGACGAGGCCCGCCTGTGGTGAGCGCAACTGCATCACCGGGGCCGGAGACTGGACGGTGGAGTGCTCTCCCATATGCACGCGGCCGTGCATAGGGGCCGCTCGACCAGGTAAATTTGGAATGTCCCTGTCCGTCCCCCATCGGAGAACGCATGCGTCGCCTCGGTAGCAACTATGTGCTCGATCAGCGCATCGGGCGTGGAGCCCAGGGAGGTGTGGCGTGGGAGATCCGTCTCGGACCATCAAGAGGACGGCCGCGCTCGGAGGGACCCAGCAGGACGTGCTGGCCTTCAAGATCCTGCGGGCGGACCTCGTCGAGGACGAAGGCCTGGTCGGGCGCTTCGTCAGGGAACGGACCACTGACGGAGGATTCGCTCTCCCTACGTCGTGAACATCCGCGACTTCGTCATCGAGGGAACGACCTTCGCCATCGTCGATGGACTACGTGCCGGGCGGAGATCTGCGTGGGAAGCTGGCGTCCGACGGTCCCTCTGCCTCCGGCGGAAGTCGCCCGCATCGGAGCGCACGTGGCGCAAGGCCTGATGGCCGTCCACGCCGCGGACGTCGTTCACCGCGACGTCAAACCCGCCAACATCCTCCTCGATTCGACCACCGACCCCGCGACTCCCCGAGTCGTGGACTTCGGGATAGCCCGGATCCACAACGCCGTCGGCACCCGGACCACCCTCACCGGGATCCTGGGAACGCCTCTCACATGGCGCCGGAGATCCTCCTCGGCGAGGTTCCCAGGCCTGCCTCCGACCTGTACTCCTGGGCATCGTGCTCTACGAGAGCTGCTGCGGCGTCACGCCCTTCGTCGCGCGACCCGGGGCAGCTGCTCGGCCAGCACGTGGGCCGGCTTCCGGACGCCCCGAGGGGATCCCCGACTCCCTCTGGGGATTCTGAACCATCTGTTGGCCAAACGCCCCGAGCAGCGTCCGACCGCCCAGCAGGTCGCTCACGACCTCGAGGAGTTGCAGCCTCCCCAGAAGGCCTCCTCCCGGCGCCGCCGCGCATCGCGACCCCGCCCGCATCGGCGCCGTCGGCGGACCCCTCGCCTTCGGAGGGGAACTCCCACGACGGCAGCGGGGCCCCGACCCGCACAGGGTATTCGACGGCTTTCGCCCCCGCTTCGTCGGGGGCATGGCTTCCCCGGCGGTCCCGCCCTCGAACGCTTCCTACCAGTATCCGCCTACACGCCGGCTCACAGCCGCCTCCGGCCAGTCGGGTCAGTACCGACTCGTCCAACCCCCGAGGATATCCGCCTCCGCGCCGCCGGCGCAGAGGGCTGGAAGATCGCCGTGGCGGCCGTGCTGGCCGTGGCCTTGACGGGCGCGGGAGTGCTGGCCGTGCGGCACTTCTCCTTCAACGGCCCCGACGTTCCCGGCGACTCGGTGGCGGCCCTGCCAGCGGGCAAAGGCTTTCGGCGAGCAGTTGCGCCTGCCGAACGGCTACAAGCAGTACGTCTCTCCCGATGGGGAATGCTGGCGGTCGAATCGGACAAGTGGGCGGTCTACAGGCTCGACGGCACCAAAAGCGAAACCCGTCTGGAAAGGAGACTGTTACGCTGCGCTTGAGCGGATTCTGGGACGATTCGCATTTTCTGTGCGCGGACAGCCACGAAGCGAGCTCATATCGTCCAACGGCAAGAGTTCCACGCCGCCGGGCCCCTCCGACTCGCGGTTGAAAGGCGCGACGGCCGATCGCACCGTCCTGACGGCCGCGATACGAGCGACCTCCTCGCCCTCGACAGGAACGGCAAGTGAAGCGTGGCGGACCCACGGCAAGTTCTCGAGCGACGTCATCGTCACCGAGAGTTTCGTGCTCGCCGTCGACAAAGACGCGGATACGGTCCAGGTGTTTTCGACGTCGACCGGGGAAGAAGCTCGCCAGCTCGTCCTCGGCGGATCCGACAAGACCTTGGAGGAGGACCCGCATCCTGCGAGGCTTCGGCGTGGACGCCGGAAACAAGGCCTTCTACCAGATTCAGGACGGCAAGTACACGATATGGGACGCCGAAGGCAGGAGGAAGGAGACCGGGACGACGAAGGCCGGTTCGAGCAACTGGGTCGCCTCCACGTCCGTCACCCCAAAGAGCTGGCGGGTATCTTCAAGAAGGTCGACACGGACTCAGTCAACGTCATCCGAGGCAAAGAGAAGACGATCAAAGCGGCGATCAGCAATTCCCAATGCAAGGTCCGGGTGGGGGAAAGACCATGGCAGTTCCAGCTCCAGCCAGCGAGGATTCGTGCAGCATATCGGTTTTCGGGCTGACCGGCGACGACAGCGCCATTCTGGTCGGTTCACGCACCGACTCCGATAAGTCCGTCTACTACGACAGGAGGCGTCGTCGCCGCCTACTCGTTGAAAGACGGCTCCATGCTCTGGAAGGCGACTGGACGGTTCGGTCGGGCGTTGAGCGACAACCGCATCGCTCGTGGAAGGGCTGTCATCGTCGGGAACATCGTCGTAGGCACCGTGAATGACGGGTAATCCGGTGCCGACACTCCGCCGTTGACCGCGGAACCCGATACGACGCTCGCCGCCCACGACGCCCGCGAGGGCTTCGCAGAGACGCGAATCCGTCGTCCGGCGCGTGATGACGGCTCGCATGTGGCGCGGTGCTCCTCCTCACCGCCGGCTGCACCTCTATTCCTTCATGGAACGCGGCGCCCGATCGCAAAGGGCCTGGCAGTCGCCCACGCCCACGACGTCATCGCCCTGCAGGAAAGGCTGGGTTTGAACGTCGAGCCGTCGATCAACCACTATTTCGACGAACACGTCCCCCTGGCCGTCTTCGCGAACTACTTCTACGCCATCGGCTTCTCGCTGACCACCATCGTCACGCTCGTCGTCCTATGGCGCATCGACTGGCGGGTGTTCCCGGGATTCCACCGGACGGTGCTCGTCGTCGCGACGGGAGCGGCGATGGTCACCCTATTGGCTGTACCCTTGGCGCCCCTCGCCTCGTCCCCGACGGGGGCTTCGTGGACACATTCATCAAATACAGGACGTGGGGAGGCTCCACACACCCGCCAACGAGGATGTCTCCAACCAGTACGCGGCCATGCCGTCGATGCACACGGGATGGTCGATCTGGGTCGCGATCTCCGTCTCGCTTCGTGGCGGGGCGATGGTGGATACGGGTTCTGGCCTGCTCTCTGCCCGTCGTGACGGTTGTGGTCATCATGTACGGCGAATCACTTCGTCCTCGATGCGGCAGCGGGAGCCCTCATCACTACGCTCTGGCCTTCACGGCGGTCCTGATCGCCACGCGGCGAAGGCGGGAGCGGGCAGCCTCCAGGCTCAGACCCACAGCGCCTCCGGCTGCGGACCCCGTCGCTCGGACGCGCCGACTGCCCGCCGACCCGTTCGCCGAACAGCCCCCGCCTGAGAAGCCGCACACCGATCTGCCGTCGGCTTACCGGTCCGACGGCTGGGATGGCAGAGTGAATGGTGACCACTCAGCCTCAGCAGACGTTCGAGAAGACCGCTTTCACCGGTTGTTTCCGGCCTCGCTCCTCCTGTCCCTCGCCGCACTCGCGGCCGTCGCCCCCTTGCGACGGATATGTACCTCCTGCGTTCACCGCGATGGCGAAGGACATGGGAGTGGGAGCGTCAACGGTGCAGCTGACCATGACCGCATTCCCTCGTCGGCATAGCCATCGGGCAGCTGGGGATCGGAATCCTGTCCGACAGGCTGGGGCGGCGGCCGCTCTCGTGGGGGACGATCCTCGCACTTGCGGCCGGTATCGCCGCAGCTGCGGCCCCGACATCGCGGTCCTGCTCATCGCCCCGGTTCTTCCAGGGTCTGGGGAGCGTCCGGCATGGTGCTGGGCAGAGCGGTCATCGCGGACCGAGCGCGAGGCGTCGCCGCGGCCCGAGCCTCAACCTCGTCATGGCCATCCAGGGCATAGCCCCCGCACTGGCCCCATCTTCGGAGGCGCGCTCGTAGGCACGATCGGCTGGCGCGGCATCCTCGCGGCTCGTCGCGGGATTCACCGCCGTCCTCCTCGTCCTCGTCCTCGCATGCGTGCCCGAGACCCTTCCTCCGATCGGCGCAGCTCGGGGGCTTGCGCACCCTCGTCGACGGTTGCCGGTCACTGGGCCGCGACGGATTTCTCGTACGCATGACCCCGATCAACGGCTTGGTGTTCGCCCTGCTCATGGCCTATCTGTCGGCCACACCCGTTCGTCCTGCAGACCGTGCTCGGCATGGGCACCGGCCTCTACACGGTCATCTTCGGATGCTGTGCGGCTATGGTGACCGGCGCACGATGGCATCGAGCGCTCTGGCCCGCAGCATCCCCGACCGTCAAGTCCGGGGCGCGCTGCTGGCCTCGTCAGAGTCGACTCTGTCCTAGCAGCCGTCTGCTTCCTGGGTTTGCCGAGCCCCCGTCGATTCGCCTTCCATGCGCTACGCCGTCACAGGGCTGCTCTTCCTCCACGTGGCTTGTCTGGGGTTCTCGATCGGCAACATCCCGGCCATAGCACTCGGGCGCGCAGGGAGCAGGGCCGGCACCGGGTCAGCCCTGCTCGGCTTCGTCCAGTTCGTCATGGGAGGGCTCGCCAGTCCGCTGGTCGGGCTGGCCGGCGAGGATCCCGGCGTCGGATTCGGGGCAGTCCTCGTCCTCGTCGCCGTTGCGGCCAACCTGATGGCACTGCCGGGACTGCGCGACGGGGAGCGCGAGGCGGCCCGGACGGCGGCCGCAGCCGACGCCGTGGGGCCCGGCTCGCAAAGCGACGGATGAAACGGCTTCCTGTGCGGATGGCTCGGAGTCACCGGCACATCGCGGCCGAGAGCTCGTGAACGGACGCGGCGAAGCGCTCGGGGGCGGCCATCATCATCTGGTGCCCGGCGCCCCGGATGATCCGCTCCGGCGGGTTGCCCAGGTTCGTGCGGGAATTCCGCAGCCCCTCGGCGGAGTCCTCCTCGCCCCAGATGATCCCCTTCGGCACCTTGATGCTCCGGATCTGGGCCGCCGTCGTCTGCAAGATCCACGGGTCGTGGATGAGTCTGGTCATCCTCCTCGGTCCGACCCTCCGTTAAAGGCCGCATCCATTTGCGAGTGAGCTCGGCTCCCGCCTTCCCGTCGAACGCCGTGCGGTCCGAGCCGCAGGACTTTGGCGAGGAAACGCTGGTCGATCCACGTCCACCGCGTCGCGATGCGGTAGAAGCTGCGCATCCACGTCGAAGTGGCGAGCCATTGCGGCAGGCCGTCGCCGAAGTCCATGTTGAGCGCGTCGCCGCCGGCGAAGATGACGCCCCGACGGAATCCGGGTAGACGAGTCCGAGGTTGCCGGCCACGGCCGCTCCCATCGAATGCCCCTACGACGATGGGTTTCTCGATGCCGAGCTTGGCCGCCCAGTCGTGCACGAGCCGCGTCTGATCGGCCAGGTCGGCGGGGCGTCCGCCTCGGGTGTATCCCACACTCGACAAGTCAAGCGCGTGAGACGACATGGCCTTTGGTCGCCAGACGGGGAGCCGTCGTCGAGAAGGCCACCGTGGTCTCGGCGAAGCCGGGCAGGAGGACGACGGAGCCCGACGTTCCCCATGTCTCGTAATGGACGTTCGCATCGCCGACGCGCACCGTCTTCCCCCGACTCTGGCCTCGAGGCGCTCGTCGGGCGTCGTCGCCGCATTGCCCAGGAGAAGCTCGCGACGGTGACGGCCGCCGCGAAGCCCGCCAGCCCTCGGAGGATCCGCAGGGGCAGGGCGCTCCCGGCGTGTCCGCCGTCAGGCGTCTCGGATCTCGAACGGCGCAGCCGGGAGAGAGGCGAAACGACGTATGTCCACACGCTTACGGCGCTCGGAGGGGCCAGTGCCGTCGAAGCCGCCGTCCGTTCGGACGGCGCGAAAGCCTTCGTCGGTACGCGGACCGGTCGCCATCATCTGCGTCCGACTAAGAGGTCATGGAACCACGGGTTTGCGTCCCGTGAGGAATTCCACGGAATCGGAGAGGATGTCGAGCTCGCCGGCGGCGATCGCCGTGTAGGCTGACCCAGGCGTCGACCTCCCATTCGGGGCGCCGTACGAAGCGCGCGCGATTCGTACGCTTCTTTGACGGTTTCGTCGACGTACCGGACCTTCCGGCCGGTCTCCTCCTCGTAGACCCGCGCGAAGTCGTTCATCGTCAAAGGCCTCGGGGCCCGTGAGGTTGTACGTCTGGGAGGCATGGGCTGCGGATCGGCGAGAACCGCTGCGGCCGACCTTGCCACGTCCGTTCGCGATGGCCGCGCATCGCCCGGCGGCGGGGCCGCGGATCTCCCCGAATCGCCGAGCTCGGCGAAGAATTCCAGGTAGAAGGAATCGCGGAGGAAGGTCCAGTCCATCCCGGATGCCTTGATGTGCTCTTCGGTGTGCCAGTGATCGCGGGCGTAGGTGAACACCGCGTCGGGGAGGCCTCGAGGAAGGACGTGTGAACGATGTGCTCGACGCCGGCCTTCTTCGCGGTCCACGAACGCCCGGTGCACTTCGACGCGATCGGGCGATCCGTGGCCGACACCATGAAGAGGACGTCGACGCCCTCCAGGGCTTCGACGGTTGACGGATCGTCCGCGTACCGCGGCTCGAACTTGCGCGACGTCGGCGAGCCCGGATCGAGTTTGGCCGGGGTGCGGACGAGAAGCGCAGCCCGCCCGTATCGGACAGGAGGGAGGCAACCATCCTACCGATGTTTCCGGTTGCGCCGGTGATTCCAATGATCGGGGCGTTATCTTCCATGATACTCGATCAGTCTTCGGCTCGCATGAATCGTACATGCGAGCCGAAGATCGAGGTGCCGTGATCGACGGATTTACGCCAGACGCGGATCGGCTATCAATACCTCATTGACTTCGCAGGGAAGGCGCGTAGGCGCTCGCGTGGCTCACCGTCAGACCCGATGTGATGGTCGCGCGGTGGAGGGCGGTGCGGACGTCGTTCCACGTCGCCTCCCGCAGCCGTTTCTTCGCGTCCGCGCTGCCGAGCAGCCCGGCGTCCAGAAGGCCCGAGAGAAGGCCCCCCATGAAGGAGTCGCCTGCGCCGACGGTGTCGGTGACTCCACGTTGAGCGGGTCGATCACGAGCATGTCGCGTTCTGCCGACAGCCTCGCATAGGCGCCCCACGGCCCCCGTGTGACCACGACCAAGCCGGGCCCTTGGGCCGACCACCGCCTCATGACCTCCTCGACCGGGGTGTCCTCGCCGAAGAGCCAGGCGATGTCCTCGTCGCTCGCCTTGACGACGTCGGCCAGCGAGACGAGCTCCTCGATGCGGGGGAGGACGTCTTCCGGCGACCCCATGATGGCGGGCCGGGCATTGGGATCGTAGGACACCGTGCCGAGAATGGCCATCGCCTTGACCGCGCGAAGCACGTCCGTGCCTCCCGGCTCCAGGGTGGCGGCCAGGCTGCCGGTGTGCAGATGCGCCAGCGAGGACGCCGGAGGAAGCTCTGAACCTCCCACAGGAGGTCGAATTCGCACTCCGCCCGGCCCATCTCGTCGAGCTTGGCATAGGCGAGGACGTGCGGTCGGCGCCTTCGCTGCCGGAGACGATGCCGACGCTGTGCTCCTCGGCGAACTCTTCGATCATCCGCCCGTGGCGATCCCTTCCCCACCAGGCGCCGATGAGGGCGGGGCGTTCCAGCTCGGTGAGCACGCAGGCCACGCTGAGCGGACTGCCTCCCGACGTGTTCTTGGGGTTCCTCCCTCCCGGAGCACGACGTCGACTCAGCTTCGCTGAGACAGAGAACGGGTGGGGTGCTCAGCCAATCCATGGGCGTCTCCTCAGGTGTGGCCGTCATTACTTATCCAATCCTAGCTTGGCTTCCATGTCTTCGAGTGGGATTCCTCTCGTTTCAGGCATGATCTTCAGGACCCAGAACAGCTGTCCGCACATGCAGACGAAGAAGAAGCTGAAGGCGGTTCCGCCAGGCGTCGATCAGCGGCGGAAGGCGTAAGTCGTCAAGGCGGCGAACGACCAGTGGGTCAGGCTTCCCAGAGACTGGCCGAGGCCGCGCACCTTGTTGGGGAAGATCTCGGAGATGAAGACCCAGATGACCGACCCTGGCTGAACGCGTGCGCTGCGATGAACACGAGAAGGCTCGACGAGCACGAGAACCGACGAGGTGCTGTCGAAGTGGCCCTCGTACTTGAACATGACTCCGGAGATGAACCCCAGGCTGACGAGATACCCGATCGAGCCGACGATCATGCGAGCGAGCGGGCGCCCGATCTTGTCGATGACCGTCAGAGCGGTCATGGTGGCGATGAGGTTCATGAAGCCGACCGCCACGCTCATCAGCGAGGCGGCGTTCCCCGACGCCCCGGCCTGCTTCATCACCTCGGGGGCGTAGTAGAGGATCGCGTTGATGCCGGAGAGCTGGTTGAATGCGGCGATGGCGAACGCCAGGAGGATGACCTTGCGATAGCGCTTCGAGAAGAATTCGACCAGGGACGCCCGGGACTGCGAATCCGCGGCTATCTGCGCCTTGATCTCGGCGATCTGAGACTTGGACCTCCTCGGTCGAGCAGAGTTGTACTTTATCCCGACGGCTTGTCGGGCTTGCCGTGCGCCATGAGCCAGCGAGGCGTCTCGGGGACGGTGAACAGCAAGAGGAGGAAGACCGCCGAGGGGATGACCATGACGCCGAGCATCCACCGCCATTCGTGGCCTCCGAGCGTGATGCGGATGATGAAGCTGTCGGGATACGCCAGAAGGATGCCCAGGACGATGTTGAACTGGACGAGGCCGACCAGGTGGCCCCCGAACCGCCGCGGGGGCTATCTCCGCGGTGTGAGATCGGCGCGCATACGCTGGACATGCCCACCCGATGCCTCCGATCATGCGGAAGACGAGGAGGAAGAGATGAGTGGGGGCGAACGCCGTGCCCAGGGAACCCAGGACGTAGAGTATGCCGATCGCGAAGAGGACCTTTACGGCGGCCGTAGACGTCCGCGAGCCGACCGCCGATGATCGCGCCGAAGATCGTTCCGATCGTCGCGATGGCGACCAAGAAGCCCCTTGCCGAATTCGCTGAGGTGGAAGACGTCCTTCAGGGTGTCGGTGGCGCCGGAGATGACAGCGGTGTCGAATCCGAAGATCAGGCCGCCGATCGCGGCGACGACCGCGCTGCGAATGACGAGCGGCGTGATGCGCGAACGTTGGAGAAGATGCGGGAATGCTCGACATCGAGACCTCCTCGAGGGGGATTGTTCAACGCTGGGCCGGACCGTGGACCCGTGGCCGGCCGGTGCTGCGTGGCGCAGGGCACGTAAGCGACACTCTAGTGGCTCGAGCGGGGAAACCAGCCGTTTTCACATTGTGGGCGCTGGGCTCGGGGAACCGGCCTCCTCCGAAGACGCTTCGGCGGGCGAAACCGGGGCGTTCCAATCCCTGAGACGCCGGATGCGCGCGTCCTGCGCGGTGTTACAGTCGCCCCCATGACCTCCCGTGCGATGTCCTGAATGCGTCCGCCTTCGCGGGCGGCGCGTGCTGTCGCCAGACCGGTCGAGCATTCCCGGTGGGCATCGGCGTTCGCCTGAGGCGGACTCCCGAATGCGCGGCGATCGGACGTCGTTCTCCATTTTCGCGGACCTCCTGCGCTGCGTCGGTACCCCAGGCCGTGTCCATCGAACGGCAAGAGAAGAAGACGAGAAGAGGAACAGCACACGTCCACGACTCCTCGACGATCGGCCTGTCGACGGAGAGAGCGCCGACGAGCAGGGAGAAGGACGCCGAGGCGACGAGGGGCGTCGGCGGCTCCGAAAGGGCCGGAGGGCCTCGGCCGGCTCGGACGCGGAGGCAGACCTGCCGGACGAGGCCCGCAGGGCCATCGACGAACCTCGTCGCGGAGGCGACGTCCAGGCGAAAGGGGCGCGGGGCCCTCGGCGTCGTCGCGGTCGCCGCCGCCTTCGTCCCCGCCTTCTCGCAGTCCGCGCCCTTCTCGGGGACCCGGCTCGCCGAGTCAGGCGTCGTCTGCCGGCGCGGGATCGAGGGTGCGCCCATCGACTCCGTCGGTGCGCGCACCCCGCCGAGATCGCGAAGAGCGGGACCATCCGCGTCGGGGTCTTTCTCCGACAAAAAGCCGTTCGGCTCGGTCGGCCAAGACGGACAGTACGAGGACTACGACATCGTCTCACGCCAAGCGGATCGCCGAGGACCTCAAGGTCAAGATCCGATTCGTGCCGGTGGAGGCCGCCCTCTCGGGTGGAGTTTTTGACCTCGGGAAGGTCGACGTCATCCTCGCCACTTCACGGTGACCCCGGAACGGGCGCAGAAAGTGGACTTCGCCAAGCCGTAGCATGAAGGTCTCCCTCGGCGCGGCGCAGCCCGAAGGGGAAGGCGGTCACCCGGGAGTCCCAGCTCGCAGGCAAGAGGGTCATCGTCGTCAAGGGCACGACCGCCGACGCCTACATCCAGGCCAAGCACCCCGACTGGAAAGATCACCAAATTCGAGCAGTACACCGAGGCGACCAACGCGCTCATCGACGGTCGGGAGACGTGTGGGTCACCGACAACACTGAGGCGATGGCCTTCTCACTGAAGAACGAGGACCGGTTCGTCACCGGCATCACCCAGCTCGGCCCCGTCGACTCCATAGCGGGCGCGGTTCAGATGGGCAACGTCGAGCTCCTCAGCTGGCTGAACGAGGAGCTCGTCCAGCTCGGCGAGGAGAAGTTCTTCCACAAGGACTCACGAGCGGACCTCAAACCGGTCTACGGCAAGGCGGCCAGCCCGAGGAACTCGTCGTCGAGGGCGGCGCGCACTCTAGGGCGGGCATGGATCCACAGGTCATCGGCGCTATCTGCCCGTCTACGGTCGGGCGGTGCTCGTCACCGTCGAGGTCTCGGCGCTGGGCATCCTGCTCGCCATCGCGATCGGGCTCCCGTGCGCCTCGGTCCGCTACGCGGGTGCCGGCAGTCGGCCGACTCGCGGGAGGCTACGTGCAGCTCGCGCGCAACACCCCCTCATCGTCCTCCTCTTCTTCATCTACTACGGCCTCGCCCAAGGTCGAGATCCGGCTCTCCCAGCTGGCCAGCGCCGTGATCGGGCTGGCCTTCATCGGCGCATGGCCGAGGCCTTCCGCTCGCCTGGAGTCCGTCGACCGCATCCAATGGGAGTCGGCCGTCTCGCTGGGGATGAGGCCCGGCGCGGCGATGCGCCACGTCGTCGTCCCGCAGGCCGTGTCCGCGTGCTTCCCGGCGCTCGTCGCCAACGTCATCTTCCCTCATCAAGGAGACGTCGGTCATCTCGTCGTTGCCCTGCTGACCTCGTGTTCGTCGCGAAGGAGCTGATCGGCAACGAGTACAACACGTCGGAGGCCCTCTTCCTGCTCGTGTTCTTCTACCTGCTCGTCGTCCCGCCGGTCTCCCTCCTCGGATCGCGATTGAAAGCGAGGATCCGCCACGCGGAATTCGGGCATTGAGGTCCTGTTCGAGGGGCGCAACTTCCCTCCGCCCGCTCGAGGGCCTCGTGGGCGACCGCGTCGATCGCGCTGGCGGCCGCGGCGATCTCCGTCGTCCTGGGCGTCCTCCTGGGAATCGTCATGACGTCGCGCAACCGGTTCGTGCGCGCCTGCACCCGCCTCTACCCGAGTTCGTGCGGGTCGTGCCCCAGCTGGTGCTGCTCTTCGTCGTGCACTTTCAGCCTGGGCACTCCCAGGCGGGGTCAACCTGGGAGGCAGGACGGCCGCCGTCATCGTCTTCTCCGTGTGAGTACCGCCGAGATGGGCGATCTGGTGCGCGGCGCCATCCGCTCCACGCCCTCCCCACCAGGTCTACAGCGGCCTGGCTCCCGGGCATGACCTCCGCGCAGGTCTACCGGTACGTCGTCCTCCCTCAGACGATTCGCAGGCTCCTGCCCGTGACCATCAACCTGGCGAACCGCATGATCCAGACCACCACGCTCGTCGTCCTGATCGGGTCGTCGAGGTTCTCCAAGACCGGCCAGCAGATCATCGACGCCAATCGCGTGCCCATCCGACGGCCGCACTGTGGGTGTACGCCGTCATATCTCTCATGTAATTATGCGATCTGCGCTATCTCATTTCCCTGTTGTCCAAGCGCTTAGAGAGGAAGTGGCAGAGTTGAGCGATCCCCTCAGCGAGCCGTCCCGTCCCGCCGGTGAGAGGATTCCACCGAGGCCGCACGGCCTGATCGGAACGCCGCCGGGCAGGCCTCCGAGCGGAGGCCCCGCAGAGCGGGAGGCCGTGTCCGCCGGCGGGACGTCATCCTGTACGCTCGCGACATCGTCAAGGTTCACGACGGCCAGGTCATCGCCTTGAACGGCGTTTCCTGACGTCGAGCGGGGCGAGGTGGTGGCCGTCGTCGGCCCCTCAGGCTGCGGCAAGTCCACACTGCTGCGCTGTCTCAACGGCCTGAGGGGATCCAGGAGGGATCCATCTCCTTCGAGGGCAGGAGATCCCGAGCGACGACATGCCTGGCATGTCGTCCAGCGCGTACGGGAATGGTGTTCCAGAGCACGAGCTCTTCGCCCACCTCGACGTCCTCGACAACTCCTGCTCGGGCCGGTCATGTCCAGGAGTCCCGCGCGGAACGGCTGCCAGACGGGCGGGCGAGCTCCTGTACAGGTCGGACTGCTCGAACGGGGCCAGGGCTATCCCCGGCAGCTGTCGGGTGGCAGAAGCAGCGTGGCCATCGTGCGGGCCCTCCCGCATGAACCCCGAACTGCTCCTCTCGACGAGATCGCCGCTTCTCCGACCCGGAGATGGTCCGCGAAGTGCTCGACGTCGTCCTCGAACTCGCCGCAGACGGCATGACGATGGTCATCGTCACCCACGAGATGAGCTTCGCACGGGCGATCGCCGACCGTGTGGTCTTCATAGACGCCGAAGAGTGGTCGAAACCGCCTCCCCGGCGGACTTCTTCGACCGTCCGAGCTCCGAGAGGGCCCGGCAGTTCCTCAACACCTTCACCTTCGACCGGTGACCGCGGCCGGCCCGGTCGACCGAACGCGGGGCGAGTCGGTGACGCCGCGGCCCGGTCGACCGAACCGCGGACCGCGAGGGCCTCGCAGAGCAGAGCCGGCGATGAAGGCCTCGCGTCAGGAGCTCACCGCCTGCGGGCGCGGCGTGACAGCCTGGCGGTCGTCCCCGCCGCCCGTGTCGCCGCGACTCGGCAGGTCTCCGTGAGGCCCCTCCCGAGGGCATCAGGACGGCGCGGTAGTAGCGCAGTTCGTCGATCGAATCGCAGATATCCCCGAGCGCCTCGATGGTTCCCCGCCTTCGGCGAGGCGAAGTAGGTGCGCGGATACCAGCGCTTGGCGAGTTCCTTCAAGGAGGAGACGTCGACGACCCGGTAGTGAGGGTGCTCGATGACCTCCGGCATATACCGTTCCAGGAAGGCCTTGTCCGTGCAGATCGGAGTTCCGCCCAGCGGCGCCTTCCCAGGTTCGCGGACGTGCCTGACGATGTAGGCGAGACTCGGGCGGCCGCCTCCTGAAGGTCCAAGCCGTTCTCCCATTCCTCTATGAGCCCCGAGTTCGTGTGCATCGCGGACGAACTCGTTCATGTGCGCCACCGCGGCCTGACTCGGGCGTATGAGGACGCGTCGATCCCCTCGTCGGCCGGCCTGGAGGTCCGAATCCGTCACTGACGGCGACCTCGACCAGCTCGTCGACGGCTGTGTCCAGGCCCGTCATTTCACAGTCGATCCAGACAATGGGATTGTTCACGACGCGGTAGCTCACAGGGGCAGTCTAACGTAGCAAAAGAACTTACGTACGTAGCTGCGGCGGCGCCGAGACGGAACGGGTTGGCCTATCAGCGGATTCCCCGCACATTTCGCATTCTCGGTACCCCCATCCGGACTCGAACCGGAAACCTGCGGATTAGAAGTCCGTCGCTCTATCCATTGAGCTATGGGGCGCATCACCCCAAATCTACCGGAGGCGGAGCCGATGCGCATGCCGGACCGCCGCCTCGGGCCGGAGACGCGGCGAACTGACGGCGGACCTCCGAGGGAAACGTGCAACCCGCCCGATTGTAGCGGACAATGGGGACGTGACTACCGCATATCCATCGTGATCTGGCAGACCTCGTCGCACGGACGATCTCCGCCTGATAATGCGCGCCTGCCGCCTGCTTCCCCGGTTCGGTGCAACTCAACGAGTCGCGCCGTCGTCTGCGCACGCAACTGGCCACGCGCATCCCGCCCCATCTGCGCAGGGACGGCTGCCCACGGTCGTGGTGTTCGGCGGGTCGTCGGGTCGGGACAGTCCACGATCTTCAACTCCCTCCTGGGCAGCGACATCTCGCCCGCGTCGGTCATCCGGCCACGACGGATACCCGTCATCGCCGTCAAATCGCTTCCGAGGACGCCGAATCGCTGGAAGGGCACGCGATCGTCGACATGGGGCGCTCTGGAAGTGGTGGAGAGACGCCATACCCGGCCCTCATCCTCGTGGACGCGCCCGACCTGGACTCGGTCGACGGCAACAATCGGGAGCTCTCTGCGTCGCCTCCTGGACGCCGCCGACCTGTGGCCTCTTCGTGACGACCGCCTCCTGGCACGGAGACGCGAGCGCTTGGCAGACGCCTCGTCGACGCGCATACACGCGGCATGAGCGCCGCGGTCGTTCTCAACCCGCGTGCCGCGCGCGCACCGCGTCCCGTGCGCCGCGACCCTCATGCCAGAACCGCATGTTCGAAGAGCCGGCGCTGGGGGAGAACCGCGCTCATCGTCCCGACGCCGGACCCCACGATGCGATGCCCCGGACACGGCCGTCAAGGAGATCTGGGACCGGCTCAGCGTCATCTCCACGACCCCACGTCGGCGAGGCGCTCATCGAGCGGACGAGCCAGGCCATGCTCCCCGATCTGCGCAGGCAGCTGCTCGAACTCGCCGAGGCGGTTGAGATGCAGGCCGATTCCGTGCAGGACCTGGGTGAGCGAGCTCAGGCCGCCGCGGCCGACGCGACTCAGAGGATCACGGTCAACGCCAGATGGGACGCTACGGACAAGGTGCTCCCGACTTCGTGGCTGTCCTTCGCCTCGACAGTGTGCGCTCGCCGGGCTCGTGACCGGCGAGCGGCCGCGTCGGCGAGACCCGCAGGAAGACGCACCGCGACGAGGCGGCGGGCTCCGTGTTCGACGGCATCCTCAACGCCGTGCGCGTCGGCATCGACCAGGCCGTCATCACCGTCCAGGCCGCGATCGAGAAGACGTGGCGCGAGGACATCGTCGACACCTCCGACTACCACCGCGCCGCCGAGGGCGCGTCGCGCGTCGACGCCGACGGCATCATCGAGGACGCCCTGACGGGGTGGAAGGCGGACCTGTAACGCCGGAAAGCGTCGGCCGCCAGCGACAATCCGTCGTTCACCGCGACGGCCTCGCCTCGATCCTGGAGCAGCGCGGCCGGCGGAGTCGCGGGGGCCGAGCACGCGCTGGCATTTCTGAGACTGAGTGGCTCAAGGTTGAGGCTCCGGCGCGCGCTGAGAAACTGGCACGCGGCTTGAGCACGCCATGGCTCGCGTCGTTCGGTAGCACACTTCTGGTGCTGACGAAATAGCGATCGGCAACGGGCGACAGTTGCGACTTCTGGGCCGGTGAGACCCTCGATGCGCGTGTGAGAGGACAGGAACGTCTGAGGGAATCAGACGGGGACCGCGTACGGCCCCGGGCGGACGGCGGCATACCGGACGATGTACTGCGAGGAGGTCCTCGGCTATCAACGGCGCCGCCGCGGCGCCTCGACGAGGCTGCGGGGGCGATCGACCAGGGAGGGGACTCTTCGACACCTTCCTCGCGGCGCGCGCGCGGAGGAGGAGATCGCCTCCGCCGGGGAACGCGCGTCCGCGCGGGGCATGGGGGTGACGGTCGCGGCGCTGGCGACCGACTCGGCAAGTCCACGCTCTTCAACGCCTGTCGTCGAGCTTCGCGGACGCCGGAGAGCCCAGACCACCACCGAGGAGGCCAGCGCCTCGCGTGTGGAACGCCGACGCCGACGCCAAGTCACCTCGACATGATCGGGTCCATCCGAGCCGCCGCATCGACTACCATTCGATCCTCACCGAGCAAGCACGACCTCGACTCCTCGCCTCCTCGGCCTGCCCGACCACGATTCTGTGGAGGTCAAGCATTCTGTGCTCGTCGACCAGGCGCTGCCGCTCGTCGACATCCTCATATGGGTCCTCGACCCCCAAGTACGCCGACCACCCTCATCACGAAAAGCTACCTGTCGGCCATGCGCGAACGGCGGGACCATGATCGTCGTCGCCAATCAGGTCGACACGGTTCCCGAGGGCAGGCTGCCCAAGATCCTCGACGACGTCAAGATGCTGCTCGAGGCGCGACGGTCTGAAGGACATCCCCCGTCTTCCCGTCTCGGCGCTCAATCGCACGGGCATCGATCCGTCCTGAGGCTCTGCGAACCGCCATCCAGGGACGGAGTCCGTCATCGCCACCACACAGGCGGAACTCGACGGCATTCGGCGCAGGCTCTCGGCGAGCGTGGGCGTGCGCGAACCGGAGCTGGAGCGGTCTTCAACCGCATCACGGAATTCGCTGGTGGAGGCGACGGGTGCGCCGGGCCGTCGCGCAGTCGCTCCGGCAGGCGGGTACACGCTGGGTGAGACCGCCATCGCCACGGCGGACCAGCCCGCCGCCTCGATGGTCGTGGCCACGCGGGACTCGTGGATAGCCCCGTCAAGTCGGGTCTTCCCTGACCGGTGGCAGGAGGCGGTGACGAAGGCGATCCCGGACCCGGAGAGGATCCGCCGCACAGTCGGGGGCAGTTCGGCAGGTCAGTGTTCCCCTCCGTCAGCCGGTGGTTCCCCATCGGGCTCGTCGATCACGGGATCGCCATAGGGAGTGGCGGCCGTCGTCCTCGCCGCCTTCGGCATTCCGGAGGCGATGGGGCCGCGCGTCGTCCTGGGAGTCGTCGGCGGGAGCCCTCGCCATCAGCAGTATCGTCTTGGCCCGGTCCCTCCACGCAGAGCTGGCCGCCGCGCACAACGCTACGAGGCCGACGCCGTCGGGGCGATCGGTCCGCCGTGGAGCGGATGTCGATGGAACCCGCCGAAATCGTCCTCGCCCGGCATCGCCAGGTCCGCGAGTCGCTGAAGTCTGAGCTCTGGCCCGCGCCCGTCAGCTGCGTCGTGCGACGGGACGTACGTACGATGGCTGAGGCCGGACTTTACCAGCGGTGCGCCCGGCGACGAGCATCGTTCCGACGGACGCCGCCTACGCGGGCTGGGCGGGTGTCCGTCCCCGTACCGGTTGGCGGTCGCGGGGCGGTCCAGGCCCGCGACCGAGCATCTGCTCTCTTCATCGGTCCACAGGACTTCTGCGCGTTCGCGTTGTCCACACGAGACGAGGACATGCGGCGGGCGGCCCCCGGTTCGCCGATCCTAGTGGTGTACTACCGGTGCAGCAGAGGGGGCATCTGATGTCGAACGAAACCTATCTCACGGTGCGCGCGGATACGCCGGCGCGGATCCGACGCTTTTTCCTCCAACGGGGCGAAGCGGCAGAACTTGGCGTGCTCGCGCTGGGCGCGTCACCGCTCGGACGCGCAATCGCGAGACCGGCGAAAGTACGAGGACAGCCGGACCGCGTGATATCGGGTCCGCTGCTACGGAGACCTCGGCGAGGAACGTCGCTCTGACGATCCGAGGGCGCCAGTCCTCGTACGGGGCAAGCTCGTCCAGCGCAGATGGGAGGAAACGACCGCGTCGAGCTCACGGATCTGGTGATCGTCGCCGATTCGCTCAGTTGGAGCTGACGACGGTCGCGGCCAACTATGCGAAATCCGCAGGGGAGCGCCGCCATCGTTGGAAGGAGGATCTGGCGGGGATGCGGGCGCGATCGAGGGGCCGCAGGCCACTTCCCAGAACGTCACGGGTGCATTCGCCGTCGCTAGGAGCATCGGCCTCGGGGAAGGCGCCGGCCTCGCCGACGGCGTTTCCGGAGGACGACAGACGGAGGAGGCGATGGATCCGCGGACCGGAGAGATCCTCCGCGCCGCCGGAGACGACGGCGAATCCGGTGCCCTGAACGGGAAGGCCGCCGTACGACCCGGCGGGCGCGTTCGCGAGGTTGTCTAGGCGGCCCGTTCCCCGCCCGGTGCCCCGACCGCTCGCAGCCGCTTCGCACTCTGCCTTCCGGTTCGGCGCCGGGCGCTGAAACCTGTATCCTTGTGCGGGGCCGGATACGCAATGTTCTGGCGGGACGGACCTTAGACGGATGGAGCCACGTGGCTGAATACATACCAGATGATTCACGCGTTCAAGCGCGTGGGCGACAGAACGATTCTCATGACGTCACCATGGCGTTCTACGGTGCGAAGATCGGCATGGTCGGTCCCAACGGCGAGAAGTCCACGATTCTGAAAGATCATGGCCCGGGCTGGACGAGCCGTCCAACGGAGGCGCGTCTCTCCCGGGGTGCACAACGTGGGAATCCTCCTGCAGGGGCCGCCTCGACGAGTCGAAGACGGTGCTCGGAACGTCAGATGGGGCGTGCCGATGTGATCGGCAAGCTCAAAGCGGTTCAACGAGATCGGCGAGGAGATGGCCGATCCCCGACGCCGACTTCGATGCGCTCATGGAGGAGATGGGCGGGCTTCAGACCGAGATCGACGCGCGCGGGAGCCACGGGACGTCGACGCCCAGCTCCAGCAGGCTATGGACGCGCTGCGCTGCCGCCTCCCGACACACCCGTCGCCGTCCTGTCGGGAGGCGAGCGCCGCCGCGTCGCACTGTGCAGGCTGCTTCTGGAAAGCGCCGGATCTGCTTCTGCTCGACGAGCCGACGAATCACCTCGACGCCGAATCGGTGCTCTGCGCTGGCAACACCTCCAGCAGCATGTCATACGCGTCATCGCGGTGACCCGACCGCTACTTCCTCGACCACGTGGCCGGTGGATAGCCGAGGTCGACCGCAGGCGCCTGTATCCCTACGGGGGCAACTACGACCCTACCTCGAAACGAAGGAGAAGCGTCTGGAGGTGCAGGGCAGAGGACGCCAAGCTCGCCAAGCGGCTCGGGGACGAACTCGAATGGGTCCGTTCCTCGGCGAAGGACGCCAAGCCAAGTCGGGAGCCCGCCTGGAGCGCTACGAGGAGATGTACGCCGGGCCGAGCGCACCCGGAAGCTCGACTGAAGAGATCGAGATCCCGCCGGGCCGCGACTGGGATCCATCGTCCTGGAGGCGACGCATCTCAAGAAGGGCTGGGGACCGCGTCCTCATCGACGACCTCTCCTTCACCCTCCCGCGCAACGGCATCGTAGGCATCATCGGCCCCAACGGAGTGGAGCAAGACGACCCTCTTCAAAACCGTCGTCGGGCTCCGAGCGGCTGGACGCCGGCGACCCGAAGATCGGCGAAACCGTCAAGATCTCCTATGTCGACCAGAACCGGAGGCATCGACCCGGAGAAGAGCCTCTGGGAGGTCGTCTCCCGACGGGCTCGACCCATCCAAGTGGGCAATGTCAGGAAATGCCCTCGCGCGCCTACGTCTCGGCCTTCGGCTTCAGGGGCCCGACCAGCAGAAGAAGGCCGGGTGCTCCGGCGGCGAACGCAACCGCCTTCAATCTCGCCCTGACCCTCAAGCAGGGCGGCAACCTCCTGCTCCTGGACAGAGCCCACCAACGACTTGGACGTCGAGACCCTCTCCTCTCTGGAGAACGCGTTGATCCAGTTCCCCGGCTGCGCCGTGGTCATCACCCACGACCGCTGGTTCCTCGACCGAGTCGCCACGCACATCCTCGCCTACGAGGGGACGGAGGAGAATCCCGCAGCGTGGTATTGGTTCGAAGGCAATTTCGAGTCCTATGAGAAGAATAAAAGTCGACCGCCTCGGGCCCGACGCCGGACGGCCTCACGCGGTAACATATCGGAAGCTCACGCGAGACTGACGCTCGCCTGCGCCCTCGGAGCGGTGCGAGCGTTCGAATGCACCCGGCCGTTCGGGTCCGTGCCCAGGCCTGGCGGTCCGGAAGGTGGGTGCGCCGGTCGACGGCGCACCCTGCATCATAAGCTTCGTCATTCAGTTCACTTCCGCGGTCTCGGAGGGGCGGAACCGTTCCGTGTCGCAGTGAGCGGACGCGGCCCACAGGGCCTCCAGCTCACCGTTGCGACGAGGAGCACGGCAGGGGCGAACGCAGTAAGAGAGTCCTGCCGGCGCACTCCGACGCTGAGCCGGCGGGCGTCGAGGCGCCGGTCGGTCTCCCGGCGCTGGTCGGCCTCCTAGTCGTCCTTGGTGGTGATCGACCGGACCTTGACCATCCCCTCCTGCGACATCGTCGCGATGTGACGCCCGTTCTGGAAGAATTTCGCGATGACCAGTCCCCTCCGTTCTGGGCAGAGGGGCTTTCCAGGTCGGCGAGGATCCAGTCCGATATGTCGAAGTTGCGGTGCCACCAGATCGCGTGGTCGAGCGTCGCCAGCGAGGCGTCGAGGGTGCGACCAGTACAGCCCGGTGGCCCGCATGACGGGATTCGAGCATGAACTGGTCGGCGGCGTAGCCCCAGCACTGCCCGCTGGAGGAGTTTCGAGGATCCGGCCGGCATGGGCGTGCGCGTGCGGATCCATATGAGCTGGCGGGGCGTGCGGTCCTGCGCGGGACGGATATAGATGTGGCCTCCGACGTGCCGCATGTCCAACGAGTTGGTCGTGGACATGATGTGCCCCCGCGGGTCGTTCAAGCTTGCGAAGAAATCGACGGAGGAGGGAGGGTCTCGAGGTCCGGCGCCTCGGGCTGAGGCGAGCCGAAGGAAGGGCCGGGTTGGTGGAGCTGCGCCGAGATCCGGGAGGCGAAGATGATGCGCCCGTTCTGGATGGCGTTGACCGTCCTCGTGGAGAACGATCGGCCGTCGTTGAGCTCGGCGACCTCGAAGTCGGTGGGAGAGTCGATGGCGCCGGGGCTCAGGAACGCCGCGGTGATCGAATTGACGAGCCGGTCCTCCGCGGGGAAGGGTGTCCGCGGCGACCATCGTCGCCTGCGCGGGACCTGGCCTCCGTAGACGCGTCCGCCGAGCTGGGAGGGTTCCTGCCCCGGTACCTGTTGTCGCCCAGCGCTTCCAGACGCAGGGTGTTGAGGACCGTCGCCAGCGGTTCGAGGTCCGTTTCGGGGATGGCGAGGAATCTGGTCATTGAGATGCGGCTTTCGACGGGTCAGGGTGTCCGTTCACGGCAATGCTATCAGACGGGAGCCGTTCCCCTTGGCGGGCCACATGGTGGAACGCGTCCCTCCGGCGATCGGTGCGGCGCCCGGACTGCAATCCGTTGCGCAATCTGGCAAGATTGGCAGTGTTCCGATCGACGACGATGGACGGAATCTAGGAGGCCGAATGAAGGAGAATGCTCCCGGGCGCACGCTGTTGTGCGAACTCGCCGATGCGTGGGGCGTCGCCACTGAATACTGGGGGTTCGACGACAACAAGGTGATGGTCTCCGACCTCACACTCATGAGGATCCTCGCATCCCTGGGGTCGACGCGTCGAACGAGCCGTCCGCCCGCCGCCGCGCGCTCGAGGAGGCCCGTATGAGGCCCTGGCGGGAGACCTTCCGGCCTGCACGGTCGTCGAGGACGACCGCGAATCCCGAGTGGCGTCCACCTCCCCCACGGGGCGGGTGTGACGGTCGAGGTCGAACTGGAGAACGGGGGCCGGGCGCTCGCCTGAGAGGACTTCACCCGCCGCGCGAGGTCTCCGGGGTTCTCACGGGCCAGGCTTCCTTCGTCGTCCCCGCGCGGATGCCGCTCGGGTACCACATGCTCGAGCCCGCATCACCCTCGACGACGGTTCCACCGAAGTCCACGGCGCTCCTTCGTCGTCGTCCCCAGCGCCTGGCCTCCCCGGCGGAGCGCGGCACTGACCGGGTGGGGATGACGGCCCAGCTCTCGGTGCGTTCCCGCAGGTCGTGGGGCGTCGAGGGACACGGCCGACCTGAAGGAGATATGCTCGCTCTTCGGCGCCATGGGCGCCGACTTCATCCTCATCAATCCGCTCCACGCGGCCGAACCGGTCGGCCACATCACCCCCGTCGCCCTACCTTCCCGTGACGCGGCGCTTCTTAACCTCTACGTCCGGCCGGAGGACGTTCACGAGTCGCCTACATGCCGGCGGCGCGGCGGGCTCTCGTCACGTGGGCGGGCGAGGAGATCAGGAGACCGACGTCCTCAGCGAAGTCATCGACCGCGATTCGTCGTGGGAGGCGAAGCTCCAGGCCTGGAGGTCATCTTCGCGTTCGGGCGCAGCAAGGCGCGTCAGCGCGACTTCGAAACGCTTCCGCGCGACGGAGGCCAGGGTTGGAGGACTTGCGCTGTGGTGCGCCCTGCGTGAGAGATACGGCGAGATTTTCCGAAGAGCTCTCCTCGCCGCCACTCCGCACTCGGCGCTCCAGCGGCTCGAGGCTGGCCGAGAGGATCGATTTCTTCGCCTGGCTTCAGTGGATCGTCGACACACCCAGCTCCGGGAGGACGCCCAGCGGAAGCCCTCGACTCGGGCATGGCGCTGGGCATCTTCCACGACCTGGCCGTCGGCGTCACCCAAGGGCGCGGACGTGTGTCCAACCCGGGGATCTTCGCTTCGGGGTGACGGTCGACGCGCCGCCGGACGTCTACAACCAACACAGGCAGATTGGTCTCAGCCGCCGTGGAGCCCCCGTCGCACTGCGGGAGTCGGCCTACGCGCCTCTGCGGAACCTCGTGCATACGGTTCTGCGCCACGCGGAGCGGGCTGCGGGTGGACCACGTCATGGGTCTCTTCCGGCGGTGGTGGATTCCCGCCGGCAACTCCCTCCGAGGGCGCCTACGTCCGGTTCGACCACGAGGCCGCGGTCGGGATACTCATGCTCGGGCGTACCGGGCCGGCGCCGTCGTGGTCGGCGAGGACCTCGGCAATGATCGGAACCCTGGGTGCGCGCGATTACATGCAGGAACGGGGGATTCTCGGCACATCCGTCCTGTGGTTCGAGGGCGTACGACGACGGCACGTTCAAGCAGCCGTGGGATCTCCGCCGCGAGACCCTGGTGACCGTCGACACCGACCTCCCCGGTCGCGGGTACCTGGCCGGTGAGCACGTGGACCTGCGCGACCGGTTTGGGCGTACTGGCCGAACCGTCGAGAAGGTCCCGCGCCGACGCAGAAACTCGAGCGGCAGCGGATGATGTCGCGTCTGGCCGAGCACGGGCTGATGGACGAGAATTCGTCGAACGCGAGATCATCGAGGCCATGCACCGGTACATCGCGCGCAGCCCGGGGGAGCTTCTGGCGATCGCCCTCGTCGACGCCGTGGGGGAGCACCGCGCTCCAGAACCAGCCGGGCACAGACGAGGAGTATCCGGAGTGGCGCCTTCCCTGGCCGACGGTTCCGAACAGGTGGTCCTCGTCGAGGATCTCAAGGGAACCCCGGTTGCGCTCGCTCGTCACCGCCTTCGTCTCCGAACTGCACACCGCCGCCAATGGGTCTGCGCACCCCCGCCGATAGCAAGTGGGGCGTCTCTTCGCCGTCGGCGAATGCGCAAGCGCACGGCTTTCCCGGAGCCGTGAACGGGCGGTGTGCGCGAACCGAGCGGCACGGGTAGGCTGGGACGCGACCGATTTAAGGAGGAAGTATGAGCGCCAAGGCAGAGTCGTTGATCGCCGCCATCGGCGGACGGAGCAACATCGGCAACGTCGAAGCATGCATCACGCGCCTTCGCATCGAGGTCTCAGACCCGACGAAGGTCGACGAGGAAGCTCTGCGTGAGGCGGGGCGTTCGGCGTGGTCCTTCAGGGCCCCGTCGTGCAGGTGGTCGTCGGGCCGGAAGCCGATGCCTTGAGCGCCGCGATGTCAAGCTCCTCGCCTGACCGCCGCGCGCCGGCCCGTTCGCCGTGGCCGCGCCGGCTGGAATTCGAAGCACGCCGTCGGGCCGGTTGGAAGACAGCCGTGACGAGCGCGTCTGAGCTCAGGCCCTGCCGCATCCGCCTTCTGGGCGCGCACGGCCCGTTCTGCGCGGTCCGCGACTCGGAGACCAGACGGATGCAGGCCGGGGCGGCGTCGGCGTTCTCGGCGAGCCAGGCCTTCCCAGGCTCCACGAGGTCTACCCGAGGTCCGTGCGGCCCGCCAACGAGATCGGGAAGGCGTATTCAGCATGTTGCTGGCGATCTCCACTGAATGGCCGTCCCACTGGGCGCGCGCGTCCTCAGTAGCGGGCTGCGTGGGGACGAGGGATTCCGGCGTCGCACGCCGCGAGCCGAGCGCGAGGTTGCGCTGGACGGCGTTCGACTCGAAGTCTCCCGTGATCTCCTTCCACACCTTCTCGCGCACCGCGGAGTCGGGCATCGCGCCGCGCGCCCTGAGCCGGAAGATCCTGACCGTAGGAGGTCGAGATCATGGCGTACTCCTCGGCGATTTCGGCCTCGCCGATGCGGCCGGCGGCGGCCAGCGCGATGACGATCCCCCAGCGGACCTCGGCGTCGACGAGGTACCCTTCCGGAAGGCCCTCGCCGTCGAGGCCATCCGGCGATGCGGTCGAGCTGTTCGTCCGTCTTCGCCAGGCGCATGGCGGCCGAGGCCACCTGCGGCTGGTTGTCGAGCCGGGCTCGACCTCGGAGAGGATGTCGAAGACCCTCGCGGCGACGGCGTCGTGGAGGCCTCCTCCCGGCGGGGCCGAGTAGACGGTCGCGGCGGTGATCAGCTGGTTCAGGATGTGGCGCAGCACGGTCCCGTCGGTCTCATCGGGGAGGCCTTCAGGACGATCCGTGTGAGTCGGTGGCGCTCATGAGACCGTCGCGGCACATGTCCCCAGGGCGGCGAAGGCACGCTCGTCGGGCGAGCCGATCCTCGAACGCGTCGAGGCGCTCGACCGCGGCGCCCAGGGACTTCTCGTCCAGGCAGATCTTCGCGTACGCCAAATCCCTCGTCGTTGACGAGGAAGGATGGCTGACGCGACGCCCGCGAGTTCGGCACTTCCGTGAGTTCTCCGTCGATGTCCAGCTCGACGGAGAAGGTACGGTCAGCTTTCCCGTCGATCACGTCGAAACCGCCCACCCCGATGCGGTGGGGGCGCAGGGAGCGCGGCCGTCGGACTCCTGGCGGATCGCTGAAGGACTCGACGCCGCCGCCCTTCTCGACGATCTCGGGGAGAGGACGTTGGCGCCGGCCTCCTGGAGCCACACCTTCGTCCAGCGCGAGAGGTCGCGGCCCGACGTGGCCTCAGTTCAGCCAGAAGGTCGGCCAGCGTGGCGTTGCCCCAGGCGTGCTTGGCGACGTCGGGCGCACCCCGGCGAGAACTCCTCCAGGCCGACCCACGCCACGAGCTGCTTGAGCACCGAGGGCGCCCTTGCCGTAGGTGATCTGGTCGAAGTTGACGAGCACGTCCTCGATGTCGCGGATGTCCGCGGCCACCGGTAGGTGGAGGGCAGAGGTCCTGCTGGATCGCCCCCGACTTCCCGAGGCGGGAAGGTCACCCAGGCGTCCTTCCACCCGCGTGTTCTTCACCGCGGCCAGGTGGCTCTGAACTCGAGCGAAGGATTCGTTGAGCACAGGTCGTCCACCACTTCATCGTCACGAGGTCGCCGAACCACATGTGCGCCTGCTCGTGGAGGATCGTGATGACGGCGGTCGACCATGGCGCCGTGGGCTTCGGCTGCGGAAGATGCAGGACTCGACCAGCGTCACGTTGCCCGGGATGCTCCATCGCGCCCGCGTTGTACTCGGGGCAGAAGACCTGATCGTATTTGCGGAAGGGGTAGGGGAAGCCGTGGATTGGCCCTCGTAGAACTCGAAGCCCTGCTTCGATCACCTCGTAGATCTCGTCGGCGTCGACGTATTCGATGAGCGACCTGCGCCCAGATGCCCAGCAGATCTCGCGGCCGTCCACCGAACGGTAGACGTCGCCCTCTGCGCTCGCATAGGGCCCGGCGATGATCGACACGAGATAGGTCGATATGCGCTCGGTGGGCGTGAACTGCCAGGTGAACACGCCCTCGGTGTGACGACCGGCTCGAGATGGCGAGTTCGACAGGACGGTCCAGGCTTCGGGCGCGTCGATCGTCAGCGTGAACTCGGCCTTGAGATCGGGCTGTTCGAAGCAGGCGAAGACGCGCCTGGCGTCGGCCACCTCGAATTGCGAGTGAGGTGAGACCTCGCCGTCGGCCGGATCGACGTAGCGGTGCAGTCCCTCGCCCGTGCGCGAATAGCTCATCGTCGCCTCGACTCGGACGGTGTTCTCCGGCGCCAGGTCCTCAGCGGGAAGCGAGAATCCGCAGCGCCGACGTCGAGCACATTGCCGTTGAGGACCACCTTGTCCACCGACTCGGCGACGATGTCGAGGAACGTCGACGCCCCGCCTCGGCGTGGTGAAGTCGATCTCGATCGAGGAAAGGCCGTCTCCGGATCCCGTGAGGTCAGGTAGACGCGATAGGGCCTCGGTGGAGATGAGGCGCGCGCGCCGCGCCGCCTCGAGCGTGTCAGATTGGTGCCTGGCATTGAATTCCTTTCGAATAGACAGCCGCACAAGGGTACGCGATCCCCGCTCCGGCATCGGCTTCGCGCTGAGCCTCCGGCCCCTCCGCCGCCGAACCGAAGGGGCCCCGCCACCGCCCGACGGCCGGGAGCGGTCACCGGCAGGCGATTTGCGCCGTGACCACAGCCATTTTCGTTCGGCGTGACCGGAGATCCCATGAGTCAGGAGCTCGCCGGTGGAGATCTGAATCATGTGCAGCTTCTTGGTCGCCGGCTCGGTCACGTGGGCGTAGTCTCCCACCGCCTTGACGTTCGGGCCGGGCTCCGCTAGTCTCCTTCTCCTCCACGGCTGATGACGTCCACTGCGCAGGACGTGTCCGGTGCCCGAGTCGAGGATGTTGAGCTCCGTCGTAGGTCAGGACGAGGCTCTCGCCGTTCTTGCCGCGAGCGAGGGAGCGGAACCAATAGGACGAGCCGAGTTCGACCGCGGTGATCGTGGCGCTCTCGGTGTTGAGCAGGCCCACCTTGGTCGGGCGCTCTGGCTTGGCGTCCTTGTCGACCTTGTAGTCGGTGAGGTTGACGGGGGAGGCGGGGAGCCGGCCTGGTTGCCCGAACGCTGGTAGGCCTCCGGGACCGCGACCTTGTGGAAGGCTCCGTCGCGGTAGACGAGCGGCCCGTTCGTGCAGCCGAAGGACACGACGTCTCCGTCGCCGTCGGACTTGGCCGCGGCTTCGCCGTGGACGCCAGGGCGTCGGCCGACTCGGCCACACGCCTTCCGGATGCGTCGACCTTCTGGACGGTGTGCCGCTCCTGTTCAGTTCCCTCGTCGTCAGGGACGCCTCCGTCCGCAGAGCGGAACGGCGACTCCGTGATGGGGTGCGCGGTCTCGATCGTCGTGATCTCGTCGGCGGTGATCTTGCCGTCGGTGAAGGCGTCGGACTTGAGGACCTGGGCCGTTCCTGGCCATCGGAGAAGAGGGCGGTCTTCCCATCGGTGGACCACGACGTGCACTTTGGGAGCCTCCCGTATCTCGGCTCCGGTCAGTTTGAGGGGTCTGGGTGTGGTAGTGGGAAGTGATCCTCGTGGGGACGGAGACGAGCCCAGCGTCGAAGAGTCGGAACCGATCCCCGTCGGAACGGGGATGTGACGTCCGTTCCCCCGTCGGATTGAGCCGAAGGCAATCGTGCTTCGTCGTGGCCAGGACTTTGCCCGTCGCCCGTCCATAGTGAGCAGAGCCGCCTCGTAACCGATGACGACGCGGGGCCTGAGGAGAGACTGCTCGACCCCGTCTTCCCGCCGCCGCGCCCTCCGAAGCGGACGAGGGGAGCCGCTCCCGACTGGGAACCGGAGGAGCCGCAGCCGGAGAGGACGAGGGGCTCCGACCGCGACGGTGGACAGAACCTTGAGAATGCGTGGAATGATCATATCCGCCAGACTACCTGAGAATGATTATCGTTCACAAACATAGGCGGTCATTCGCATTCCTCCGGCGCCTGGGCGCGGTGGAGCGGTCTCGCGGATGTACCCCAGGCCGTCGGATCCGTCACTCGCCCGGCTTTACCAGATGCGCACGCGCTCCTCGGGGGCAGATGAGGGCGTCGCTTCGGTCACGCCGAAGCGCCCTCGGCGAAGGCGTCGACGTTCTGACACTCCGTTGGTCCGGAACTCGTCGGGGAGTGGGGATCCGTGGCGATCTGCTTGGTCAGGGCCTCCGTGCGGTCCTTGCTCTGCCAGACCCTCGCGTAGGACAGGAAGAACCGCTGGACTCCCGATGCATCCGTCGATGACAGGCGTCCGCGTGCGTCCGCCCCTGCCCTGGCCAGGGCGATCCCGTAGGCTTTCAGCCTATGGAGACGCCTCCCAGGTCGCCGATGTTCTCGCCCAGTGTGAGGCGCCTCGGGCGTGATGGGGGCTGTCGGGTCGAACTGGGCGGGGACGTAGGCGTCGTACTGGGCGACGAGGGCACGACGTCCGTCTTCGAACGCCCTGCGGTCCTCGTCCGTCCAGCCAGTTGTCGATTGCCCCGTTCGCGTCGAACTTCGAGCCCTGGTCGTCGAAGCCGTGGCTCATCTCGTGGCCGATGACGGCGCCGATCGCTTCGTAGTTGAGCGCGTCGTCGCGATCGGGGTCGAAGAAGGGGAACTGCAGGATGGCAGCGGGAAGACGATCTCGTCTCCACAGCTGTAGTGAAGCGTTGACCGTCTGCGTGCGACTTGAAGCCATTCGCGCTGCGGTCCATGTCCTCGCCGAGGTTTGGCGAAGTCCCTGGCTACCTTGAAGCGCGCTGCGTCGCACGTGCGTTGTCGAGGAGGTCGTCGCCGATCGGGAGGGGCGAGTAATCTCGCCACTCGTCCGGATAGCCGATCTCAAGCGACGAAGGAGTCGCACTTCTCAAGGTCTGCCTTCTTCGTCACCAGTCATCCAGTCGAGCGCGCGGATCGACGCATTGAAGCCTCCAGGAGGTCGATGACGAGGCTGGCAGCACTCCTCCTTGTGGGACGGGAGTGGAAGTGCCTGGCGACGTACTCTTTGCCGACAGCTCCTCGCCGAGGGCCCTGGACGAAGCGCACGCCCGCGCTTCCACCGCTCGCGCTGTTCGACGGTTCCGCGCGCGGCTCTGCAGAAGTCGAAGTCGGCGTCGTCGATCTCCTCGGTGAGGTAGGGGCGCGGGCCTGCAGGATCCGCCAGCGCATGAGCCTTCAAGTCCTCCAGAGGGGTGCGGTTCCACAGTCTGGCGGCGGAGGCGATCGATCGGGGTTCGCGTGACGATCGCATCGGCCATCCGACTCGAGCGGGGCTCCGGCCGCTTCGAACGCCGCGGTCCACGCGAATCCTGGGGTGCGGTCGAGGAAGTCCGTCCACGTGAGAAAGGGTTGTTGATCGTGTCGACGTCGCGGGCGTCGACGACGCTCATGTGCGCTGCGGCGATTTCCCTCTCCATGGCGAGGGACCGCGCGGGCCTCGCGCCGCTGCAGTGGTCCCTCGTCGCAGCCGCCAGCCGAGGGTCAGCAGACGCGGCTCTGAAGGCCTGCGCTGACGAGCACGCCGGGTGTGCGGGGTCGCGGTAGCCAGGCCTCGTCCGGCGGGCCGTGCCCCGACTGGGAGACGAAGACCGTGTAGCGGGAGGCCGTCGAGATCGGAGGCGACTTCGTAGGAGAGATAGGCGTGCACGCCCGTCGTCGACAGAGCGTCAACTGGCGCGCGCGCGAGCTCCTCGCGGTTCGCGGCCGCCTCGACCGGCGCGGATCCGCCTCCAGCGAGATGCGGTTCCCTTTGGCGCTGAGGTGGTGCCGACGTCATCCAGCCGTTGAACAGCCAGAGCGATCTTCCTGGCTCGCCTCGGTGGGGTGCTGGCCGCCGCGGGATTCCTCGACGATCTGGCGGACCTGTCCTCGGCCGAAGCGCCAGGGCGGTGAAAGAAGAGCCGTCGAGCGCCAGGATCCGTGGGAATCTCGTGAGTCGATCCACGAGCCGTTGATGGCGCGCGGAAGAGATCGTCCTGAATGCGGACCGTGGAACCTGCGCCCCTCCAGAACTGCCGGGCCAGGGGCGTTGTTCGCTTCAACCGTCATGGCGCCAAGCTTACGCAAGTCCCAGAGGCCGGAGGGACATGGCCCGGTACCACGGCGCCCATGCGCGCATGCATTGCGACGGACCACGCAGGGTCTGAACTGAAGGAATATCTCGTCCCCAGGCTCGCCGAGGCGGGCTACGACGTCGTCGATCACGGGGCGGCAGGGCCGTGGGCGCCCTCGACGACTCACCCGCCGGTAGTGCACCGAATGCGGAAAGCGGTCGTCGCGCCGATCGGAAGCCTGGGAATCGTCCTCGGAGGATCGGGGAACGGCGAGCAGATCGCGGCGAACAAAGTGCCCGGCGTGCGGGCGATTCTGGCCTGAACGAATCGACGCTGAGCTGGGCCGCGAGCACAACGACGCCAACGTGGTCCTCCATCGGCGCGCGGCAGCACGAGCCCGCCCGGGCCTTCGAGCTCGTCCGAACCTTCCTGGAGACGCCCTTCAGCGGAGGCGCCCGGCACCCGGCGTCGCATCGGCCTGCTCGCCGAATACGAGGCGGAAACGCGCTGAGCTCTGCCGGGCCGGTACACGATGTCGCCGCGATTGACAACCGGAAGGCAGCACCATCGAGTGGAGGGCGATTCTGTTGATTTCCGAGGGAAAGGTGATTCAGCAACTGAACTGATGATCTGATTGGAGAGACGCGATGCTTTCCGGGCGAAAAGGGCACGCCGCCCGCATCGCAATGACGCTCGCTGCCTCCGTCTCGCGCTGGCCTCCTCGATCGGCGCTGTTGCAGCCGGCAGCCCACGCCGAGAAGCCCCACGGCGAGGAGGCTGAACAAGAAATACGGGTCGCCGACACCGACTACCCGGTTCCGCAGAGCAACGTCCTATGGGTGAGCCCCGAAGGCGACGACGGCGCCGCAGGCGCGCAGAACGCCCCGCTCGAGTCGGTTGCGGCGGCGGCGAAGAAGGCGACGGACGGCACGACGATCGTTCTCAAGAGCGGCGTCTACCGCGAACCCCATTTCTCCATCACCAAGAGCAACGTCACCCTCCAGGCGGGCGCCTCACGCGGAGGTGTGGCTCAAGGGCAGCGACGTCGTCGGGGCCTCTGCGAAGGCAGGACGGCAGAGTCTGAAGGTCACGGGACCAGAACTTCGCTGCCACGTCTGCACCGTCAATCCGGACCCCGCGTCGACGGGATGGCCGCCTTCCCGAGCAGGTCTTCATCGACGACCAACCCTCAAGCAGGTGGACAGCAGCGACAAGGTCGGCCTGGGAACCTTCTACGTCGAAGACGCCACGCCGACGACCTTGAAAGTCGCCGACGACAGGACCAAGGGCTACAACGTGGGCGACGCAGGACAGCGTAACCTACTACGTCGGATCGGATCCGACCGCTGGAACCACGGAGATCTCGCAGCGGAGCCGGGCCTTCACCTCCACGGGCTCGGGCTTGGCGATGAAGGGCGTCAACGTCGCCCAGTTCGCCCCCAATCACGCATGGGACTTCAACGACCCCCGGCTCGAAAGGAGAGCGGGCCTGTCGCGGTGAGCGTCAACGGCGCGGGAAGCGTGATCCAGGACGGCGTGTTCGCCCAGAGCTCGTCCACCGCTTCTTCTTCGACCACGCCGAGAACAGCCGCTTCGTCAACAACAAGGTCTCACGACAACGGAGCCACCGGTCTGGAGGCAACCGCACCCACGGCACCACGGTCGAGAAGAGCGTCTTCCGCGAGCAACGCGGCCGGAATGGAGATCGACGGGACCAAGTGCAAGGGCTACTGCACAGTCGGCGACGAAGATCACCCACGCCAAGGACGTCACTTTCCGCGAGAACGTCGTGGACTACTCGGCCGGCAGGTGAGCCACGTGGACAAGGGCAAATCGACGCCGCCGGGATTCTGGTGACGACGAAGGGTGCATCAACGCCGTCGTCGTCAACAACTTCTTCACGAATTCCAGCTCCGCCATCTTCATCGAGGTGTCGGCCGGCGGAGTGGTCGCATCCAATGTCATCGAGAGCTCGGGCATGGGAATCACTGTCGGATCCGAAAGGGTCAAGGGTATACAACAACACCGTCTCCCGAACCCTCGCATCGATCACGGTGAACGAGGACGAGCGGTCCAACGGATGCAACGCCGTCGACGCCAACAGGCGATGCATCGCGAGACGAGTCGTGGTCCCAGGAGCGCATTCACGTCAGGACGCGACGAAGAACGAAGTGTACAACAACATCGTCTCGTCGCGGCCGGGCCCGAACGGCAGTCGACGCCCCTGGTGGTCCCACCCTGATCCGCACCTGCCGGCGCGCGGACGAGGACGGCAGTCTCGAAACCGTACAGCAACTCCTCGTTCACCGGGCTCCGACCACAACGCCTACTATCGCAACGGCCTGGCGGGCGATCCCTACCTCATGACGTGGGACACCCCCGAGGGCGCGGCAGACCGACGTCCGCTTCTCCCGCACCAAGGACATCGCCGAGGACTCCCGGACCGATAAGCGGATTGATGGTTTGGAGCGTCATGCGCTCGATCAGTTCGGCGCGGTCGGCTAATCCGTTCTTTGCGTCAAGGAGGCTGATGGTGACGCGGATTTCAAGAAGAGCGATTATCACTTGAAGGCGGGCAGTCCGGCTCGTTCGGGGAAGGCTCTTCCGGCTGATGTGGCCAAGCGATCGATCCGTCGGGCACGACGGTCGCGCAAATGCGGCCGTGGACCGCGGAGCACTGTCAACGTCAAGATGAAGGAGATGTGACCGGCACCCCGAGCGTGCCTTCCCCGATAGCCACGTGACACGGCGGGCGTCCCTCCCGCTCGAACCGTGCGCTTGCGCCTACGGGGCGCGATGGGCCGGTGATTCTGAGCGGCCCCGCGCGTTCGCACCGCCTCGATCGGCCCGCCCGCAAACGGGTCGACCCTTCGAATAGAATTCTGATTTCCAAGAAGAAGATAAAGATAAAAGGAGAGAAGACGATGCATTCGCATATGGCTCGAAGAGCCTACCGCTGGCTGACGGCCTTCGCGGCGGTTTTCGTGGCGATCTCGACGATCGTGGCGCTGCCGCAGTCCGCCCGGGCCGCGGAACGCCTGAACTACAAGTATTCGGTTCCCCGACACCAACTACCCGTTCCGCAGAGCAACGCGCTGTGGGTGAGCCCGATGAACGACTCGGCCAATGGAAGCGAGAGCGCCGTTCAAGACGATCAAGCATGCCGCCAAAGCAGGCGAAGAAGGGCACGACGATCGTTCTCAAGAGCGGCGTCTACCGCGAACCCCATTTCTCCATCGCGACAAGACGACGTCACCTCCAGGCGGCGCCTCACGCGGAGGTGTGGCTCAAGGGCAGCGACGTCGTCGGGGGCCTCTCGGTGAAGAAGGACGGCAGAGTCTGGAAGGTCACGGGGACTTCCAGAACTTCTGCCACGTCTGCACCACGAACGCCGTAAGCCCAGCGTCGAGGGAATCGCCGCCTTCCCGGAGCAGGTCTTCATCGGCGACCAACCCCTCAAGCAGGTGGACAGCAAGGACAAGGTCGGCCTGGGAACCTTCTACGTCGAAGACTCCACGCCCACCACGTTGAAGTCGGCGAACGGCACGTCGAGCAGTACAACGTCCGGCCGCCAGGACAACATCACGTACTACGTGGGATCCGACCCGACGGCCGGAACCACGGAGATCTCGAGGAAGCCGCGTTCACCGCGACCGGACGGCACTTCGTCATGAAGGGCGTCAACGTCGCCCAGTTCTCGCCGAACCAGGTCTGGGATTTCAAGGATCCGCGGCTCGGATCCGAGCGGGCCCGTCGCGGTGAGCATCAACGGCGCGGACGGTGTGATCCAGGACAGTACCTTCGCTCAGAGCGCGACTTCGTCATTCTTCTTCAATCACGCTGAGAACGGCCGCTTCGTCAACAACAAAGTGCTCGACAACGGCGGGCTGGAATGGAGGAACTACTCCCACAACCCAACCATCGAGAACAGCGAATTCTCCGGAACAATGCCGAAGGGTTCCTGACGAACGCAGCCTCTGCACCGCTTACTGCGGCATAGCCGACGTGAAGATCACCCATGCAAAGAGTGTTATATCCGCGGTAATAAAGTGGATTATTCACAGAAAAGGTCAACCATACTGATAAAAACAACGAAAATGCCCATAGCATTTTGGTGCGACGAGGGCTGCATCGGAACGGCGACAGTGAATAACTTCTTTACCAATGTCGGTCAGGCAGTAGCTGCGAAGTTTCCAGCGGTGGAGTAATCGCATCCAATATCATAGAGTCTTCCGGTGCCGGAATCAATGTTATGGGCAGCGACAAAGTCAAAATCTATAACAATACCATATCTCGTACTTCTTCCGTCCCATAAATATTGGGGAAGACAAGCGAGCCAAAGGGTGCAACGCCCAGATACCAATAAGAAGTGCATATCGAGGAAAAATGGTCACAATCGCAAAAACTCAGTTGGGATACCACAGGCACTCAACTGTAATACAACATTATCTCATCTCGATTGACGGTGCAGAACGATCTCCGTCCGTACCTGGGCGTACCCGATCCGGACCATCGGCGCGGACAATCCGACGGGAGCCTAAGCTGTACAGCAACGACTTGTTCGAGGGCATGGACTACGACGCTTTCTACCGCTCCAGTCCCCAAGCCGAACCCTATGTGCTGACATGGGATTTGAAGGACAAGCCCGACCCCGTCAACATCCTGTTCTCGCGGACGTCCGAGATCGCCTCCAACCCGGCGGTCAACAAGAAGATTGATGGTTTGGAGCGTCATGCGCTCGATCAGTTCGGTGCGCGGTCGGCTAATCCGTTCTTCGTCAAGGAGGCTGATGGTGACGCGATTTCAAGAAGCGATTATCACTTGAAGGCGGGCAGTCCGGCTCGGGGTTCGGGGAAGGCTCTTCCGGCTGATGTGGCCAAGGCGATCGATCCGTCGGGCACGACGGTCAAGCCCAATGCGGCCGTGGACCGCGGAGCACTCGTCAACCCGATGATGAAGGCCCAGACGACGGACGTCCCTATGCCCATAGGGACGGACATTCGAAAGGCGGTCCCCGGGCTAAGCCTGGGACCGCCACTCCTCGGTTCGAGTCAGATGTAGATCGCGGGGTCGATGGAGAAGACGTCGTCCGCCTTGCGCTCGTGAAGCCTGGCGGGAACGCCCACCGCCGTGGTATTGGCGGGGACGTCCTCGACAACGACCGCGTTCGCGCCTACGTGCGCCCTCGCCGAGGGTGATCGGCCCGAGGATCTCTCGCGCCGGCGCCTACGACGACTCCGTCGCCGAGCGTCGGATGGCGTTTCGTGAGCTTCCAACGACGTCCCACCCAGTGTGACGCCGTGATGAGAGCATGCGAGTCGTCGCCGACCTCCGCCGTTTTCGCCGATGACCACGCCCATGCCGTGGTCGATGAAGCAACCGCCGCCGATGGTCGCCCTGCGATGGTTTCGATCCCCGTGACCGCCCGCACCGCTTGGGAGACGAACCGGGCTGGAAGCCGCAGCCTGGGCGAGCGCTTCCCACATCGCGTGAGCGAGGCGGTGGCCCCACCGCGTGGATGCCCGGGTAGCAGCAGAACGACCTCGAGGGGCCGACCTGACCGCCGGGTCGTGTTCGCGGGCAGCGCGAACGTCTTCGCGAGCGCGCTCGATGAAAGTGCGGCAGCCGAAGCGCCATCGATGATCCTCTTTCGCTCTAACCTGAGCCCGGCGGGTCCGGAACCGGAGGGTCGGGCCCCGCATGCGGACGTGACTGTACCGACTATAGTCCGCGAGGCCGCCTCCCCATCGTCTGCCGAGCCGGGGCGGACAAGCGGACGCAGGCCCGCCCCGGCTCAGAGCGGCGAAGCGGATCGGTCGACGAGTCCTGCGAACAGCGGAGTCGACAGATAGCGCTCGCCGAGTCGGGAACGATCGCGACGATCGTCTTCCCCTCGGCCTCGGGGCGTTGCGCGACCTCGACGGCGGCTGCGAGGCCGCGCCCGAGGATATGCCGACGAGCAGATCCCTCCTCGGTAGCGGCTCGTCGAGCTGTGGCGATGGCCGTCTCGGAGGGACGGCGATGACTTCGTCGTACAGATCGGTATCGAGCGACATCGGGGACGAAATTGGCGCCGAGGCCTTGGATCTTGTGAGGACCCGCAGTGCCTTCGGAGGCAGCGGCGACTCCGCCGGTTCGACGGCGACGGAGCTGACGCCGGGCTTTGTGGCGGCGCAGCGCGCTGCCGGTGCCGTGATCGTCCCGCCGGTGCCGACGCCTGAGACGAGGTGAGTCGACGTCGCCCTCCGTGTCCTGCCAGATCTCCTCGCCCGTCGTGCGCTCGTGAACGGCGGGGTTGGCGGGGTTGGCGAACTGGGAGGCGAGAATCGCGCCGGGAGTCTGAGCGACATGTCCTCCGGCCCTCTTCCACGGCGCCGCGCATGCCCTGGGCGGGTTCGGTCAGGATGAGCTCGGCGCCGAAGGCTGCAGAAGCGCACGCCGTTCCCTCGACATGGACGAAGGCATGGTCAGGATGACCTTGAGCCGCGCGCGGCGCCCGCAGGCCAAATCCGATGCCGGTGTTGCCGGAGGTGGCCTCGACGATCGTTCCGCCGGCGGGCAGCCGGCCGGAGGCCACCCGCGGCGTCGATGATCGCGACGGCTATGCGGTCCTTGACGGAATTGGCGGGGTTGTAGAATTCGAGCTTGGCCAGCACGACGGCCTTCGCTCCCTCGGCTGAGGCGGTTGATGCGGACGAGCGGGGTTCTCCCAACGAGCTCGGTGGCGTCGGCGTAGATTCTGGACATGTGTCTCCTGTGAACGGTTGAATGTGGAAGCGTTAATCCGAGGCGCGACGGGCGCCGCGCGATGGATGGACGAGCGTCGAGAGCGTGCGCCGTGCGCACCACGAAAGCCCGACGCTCTAGAGGACACAGACGACAGGGAGCACAGGAGAGGGGCGTGTCGGCGGTGTTGGCCATCTCCTCGTCCTTTCTCCGTGTCGCATTGCGGATTCGCCGTTGCGTGACCCTCTCGGCAAGGAAAACGTTCGCACACTTCCGCGAGCTCTGTCCAGCGGATCCGCATTGCGGTCGCCCTCGGCGAATCGGGGACGAGGCGGACCGCGCTCCCTGAGCCTCGACAGGGGAAAGCCGACCGGATCGGCCGATGACGGCACGGCCCGCGCGGATCTCGGCACCGCGGGCCGCTCCGACGAGCGCGTGCAGCCCTCCAGGACGCCTACGGATCCGGACGGGCAGGAGCGAGGGACGACAGGCGCTCAGCCTTCGTCGCGAGACGACGGTCGCCCGCACGCCTTCGGCCCGGTAGTGAGCTCGGCCGCGAAGCCCGCTGCGCTCAGTTCGGCCCGGGTAGCGCCCCGCGTCGGCAGTGCGGGAGGAGCGCATTCCACACCGGTAGGCGCTCCGGGTCTGGAAGCAGCGTCTTCGAGGGCATTCGCGCACTGCGTCGGAGTAGGCTCCGGACGAGCCCGCCGGTGCCCAGGAGCGTGCCGCCGAAATACCTCGTGACGACGGCTACGACGTCGGCCGATCCCTGTTCCCGCCAGGATCGTCGAGGCATCGGACGCAAGCCGTTCCGGAGGGTTCGCCGTCGTCGGAGGTGGGAGACGGAAGCGCCTCGAGCGTCGAGACGATGAACGCCGCGCAGGATGCCTGGCGTCGGGCATGGCGCGAACGCCGTGCCGAGATGACCTCGCGGGCCTCGAGGGCTCGCAGCTCTGCAGCGACCAGGGCGAGGAATCAGGATCGCCCGATCTCGAGCCTGGCGGGTGAGGAGGGCGCCGGCAGCGGGCGCGCTGAGGTCAGCTCACATGCACTATTATCCATCCATGGGATCGCCTGCTCAGGATCTCTTGCGACATCCGGCTTCCGTCCGGGCGGGACGAGCGGCGGCCGTGCCAGCGGATCGCGAGGCATTGACTCCGCGCGGACCGTGCCCATGGGAATCTTTCCATCGACCGCCGCCAACCGAAGTTAGAAAGATACTACGGCCAAGAAGTCGAAGATCGCCCGCAACAGACAGCGCGAGGCCGTCGTCGCCCGGTACGCAGAACGCCGGGCGAGAAGCTGGGCGATAGCGTCCGTGATCGCCAACCTCACGCAGGCCGAGCGAGACGCCGCCATGGCTCAACTCCATAAACCGCCGCGGGACGCCCTCGCCCGTGCGCCTTCGCAACCGCGACGCCGAGGACGGACGCCCTCGCGGCACTTCGCAAATTCGGCCCTGTCTCGCGTGCGTCTGCGCCGGATGGCCATCAATGACGGCGAAACTCCGGGTGTGACTAAGTCCTCCTGGTGAGATCCGGGCGTCCGAACGGCTTCCGGAATGACGGCGGTGGCTTTCCGTCAGCGTCTTTTCCTCTGTGTGGGCGATCGTCCGCGCGGATGTCATCCATTGAGTCGCCAGTGGCGGCCCAGCATCGGAAGGGCAGCGGCAATGGCAGTGCCAAACGGAAGATGTCCCGCAGCAATACGCGCTCTCGCCGTTCCCAGTGGAAGGCACAGCTCACCGAGCTTCAGACCGTCCGCGTTCAGGGCCGCGACGTTGCGCAGTATTCCCCGTAGGCTCGTGAGAAAGCCTCACAAAGCCGAGACTCATCTCCGACTGATCAGGAGATCTTCGCGAAAGGACTCGGGCCTCCGGGACAGCCTTCCCCTGCTTGCTCTTTCGGTGTTCCGCCGATCCGCCTCCTGCGCCGGGCCACGGCCTGCGCACGCGCCTTTCGTCGCCCCGCTCGGTTGGCGCACCGCCTTCCACCGTAAGGCTCCGTCGGCGGTGAAGCGGTCCCTCGCCGGCGTTCGAGCGGCGCGCACGCCTGTCTCCCCTTCATCGGCGAGATGGGCGCGATAACCTGGTGCCTCGTAGTGGCGAATAGGAGTGCGCCCGTGCGCCTGACGAAGCTTGCCGGAATCCTTGCCGTGTCGACGAAGAGGGCTCCGTCTCGCCCTGCTCCACCCGACCGCGCCGCTGCGCGTGCGTCGAAGCGGACGACTGCGTGCGGCCAGCGCGGCCGCTCTCGCCTCGTTCCTGGAGACGCTCCGGGTGACTGCGCGCCTGCCGCCCTTCTGCATGCGCTGTGCTTCGAGACCGACGGTCGACTTGCTCTCCGATCACAGCCGTTCCGTCCCCGTTGCGGGGCTCGTCGTCGTCCGATCAGCGGTGGAGCTCGCGCCGAGCCGGTGGCCATCGGCTCGGCGGCGACAGTGGACGTCCAGCTCGTCTCGATCGTCGCGATTCCTCGTCGACGAGTCTGTCTCGTCGCGCAAGGATCCGATGCGCAGACCGCCCGGTCTACCGAGGTGACCGAGAAATACGTCGCCAGGAAGGCCGAGAGGCCTACGAGGAACAGGGCGCGACTCCTCAGATCGAGGTTCTCGACCACCGCCGGGCCTGCGGGAACCAATGCGTCGACGCCTGGACATCGGGCGAGCATACGCCGTGTCCTCTAGGGTCTTCCGGGTGGCCGATTCGCGGCGATGGGCGCGGATCACAGGCGAGCCGCCAATCCCCATCCACACGCGTCGTCGCCGCCGCCAAGGCCTTCGGCTACCGCAGGGCGGTGCTCCACGGGGCCGCCGTCGACGCCTGGATGGCCCACGAGGCCGGGCTCGACGGGCGGCGACCCGTTCGGGCGGCAGCGCACTTCCGCGCTCCTGCGCTTGCCTGCCCTGTTGCGAGACTCGTCCTCGACTTGGGGCGGAGGATTTCGCCGTCGTCGATCGGGACAGCGGACGCGATCCGTGTCGCAGGCTCACCGGCGCGGACGGCGGCGGCTCGGGCGCTCGTCTGCCGCGCGACGACGGCCGCAGCTCGACTTTTCCTGGGCAGAGGGATGGCCCGCGGCCGCAGCGCCGTCAGGCACCAGCGAGCCCGCGCGGTCGTCGAGGATGCGAAACCGTGGCGCCGCATGCACCGAACGGGCCATGGCCGAATTGAGCGCGTGGGATCGCTCCCGGCCGCATGCTGGCCTCCGGGGGCCTGCGACGGGCCTGCTGCCTTCCTTCACGAAAATCTGCGGTTCGCCGACGGCCGGCGTCCGCCTGCGAGGCGCGACGCATCGTCACCACCGGCACAGCGCGGGGACGTGATCGACGGGACGGGTCCGGGCGGTCCGCGAGCTGCGGGTGCCGATCGGCGGCCGCGACCTCGCCGGAGACGAACTCTGTAGCCCGGCGAACTGCGCCGCCGCTGGCAGGAGGACGGCGGATACGCTGACCCGGAGCCGCCGACGCGATCGCCGATGTCGTCGCCGGCCCGAGCCACCCTCGACTCGTCCGGATGGACGTTCGCCTGTCTGGGCGCGGGGCGGAACTGTCCCCGCGGCCCACCTTCTGGCGTGGGGAGCCGACGTCGCGGCCGTCGCGCGCCTCCGCCGCCCGAGTTGGGTCAGGCGGGGCCCCGCAGAGTGCGGGCCGTCTCCATCTTCCGCCTCAGCCACTGGACGTCGCCGCGGACCCCCGAGACGAGTGCGGATGGGTCGCGAGCCGCCTGGCCGGGTCGCCGTCGTCGACACGCCTACGCCCGGGGCGCGGTTCCTTCTCGCCGAGGCCGGAGCGGATGTCCGGAACGTCTGGTCTCGCCAGGCCCGCCCGGAGACGGCCCCTGGCGGTGCAGCTGGCAGCCCTCCGAGCGCGTACGTTCTGGACGTCCCCGTCCGCCGGGACTCTCGGCAAGGGCGGCGCCGCGCGGGCGCTGAGCGTCTACGCCAGGGTTCGCAGGATCCATCCTCGCGGCGAGGCGGCGCTCTATCAGGGCCTCATCGACGCAGGGGCCGACTCACGCGGTCGCCGGGCGCATCGGACGGTGGCGGGCCACCGTGAACGGAGACGGGGCGAACGGTCTCCTACAACATCGGCCTGATGTCGATGACCCGATCCGTCTTGGACGCGCGCGTCCTGCGCGCCGCATACGGCGGGCTGGCCCGGCTGGGGATGCCCGCCCTGCCCGCGAATGCGTCCGCGGCTCTCATGGCCGCTCTCCTCGCCTGGGACCTCAAGCACCCCGAAGCCGGACGCTCACCGGACTTCCTGACCGACAAGGCCATCGACTGCGGTTTGTTCGCTCGCCTACGAGCCCAACGGGCCTCATGGGGTTCGCGGCCGTCCTCGGGGCGGGACAGGGCGGTTCGGGACCGATCGCGTGCGTCCCGGCCGTTCGCACCGGACGCGACGGTCGGAGGGACCGGAATCGCCGCCTCGGGCCGTTGCGCGTCCTGGCCCTCCCGGCCTGCGCATCGCCGGTCTCCTTCGACGTCGATGCTGGGGAGGATGCGGTCCAGCCATCGTGGGAATCCACCAGGCTTTGCGGCCCAGCAGGCCATGACGGCGGGGATGAGCGTCATGCGCACGAGGAAGGCGCTCGACGGCCACGCCGACGGTCCGAGCGAGTGCGATCGGTTTGACGGCCGGGATGCCGTGATGAAGGCGGCGAAGACGCCGATCATGATGACGCTGCGTGTCGTGACGACTCGCCGAGCTCTGAAGCCCTCTCGGACCGCGAGTTTGGCGGTGGCCGGCGCAGCCAGACTTCCGCGCATGCGCGCGAGACCAGGAAGACCTGCAGTCCATGGCGCAGGCCGAGCACGCCCATGACGATCACCGGCAGGAAGGAGATGACGGCTCCGGACCTTCGACACGTTGAGGAGGTCGGCCCACCCCATCCGAAGACGGCTCTAATGGCGCCCATCCTCGCCGCGAGCGACAGGAGGTGGCTCAGGCTCACATGATCGGGATGGCCACCGATCGGAAGACGATGAGCAGAAGGACGATGGACAGTCCTATCACGACGATCCCGAAGGGGAGGATGGCCGAGGAGAGCTTGGCCGCGATGTCGATGGCGACCGCCGTGTGGCCCGTCACCATGACGTTCTCCAAACTGAACCGCTTTTTCGAGGCCGGGCGCGGCGTCTCGGATCTCCTTGACCAGTTTGGTCGTGGCGGGTCGGCCTGGCCTTTCTTCGGATGATCTGGATGAAGGCGAAGCTCCGTCGGGGCTCGGAGTGGCCAGGAGACCCTTGTCGACGCCGTCGAGCTTGCCGATGGCGTGCGTCTCCGTCACCCGGACGAGGGGGTTGCCGGATTTCTTGATGTCGGCCACCACGACGATCGGCGAGTTGTACCCCCGTCCGTAGGCGCGGGAGATGGCGTCGTAGGTATCGCGCTGCACGGTGCCCACGGGCCGTTGCCGCTGGTGGGCAGGGCCAGGCGGACCTGGTCGAGCGGCACGGGCCAGGAAGCCGATGATCGCGACGACGCCGAGGAAGGCCGCGCGGGCACCCGCGACGAAGTGGACCCAGCCGCGTGCGCGGCTTTTCCGGGCTTTCCTCTTCGCGGGCGCCAGGCGTCCGCCGAGCAGACCGAGCAGCGCGGGCACTGCGGTGACTGCGACGAGGACGGCCACGGCGACCATGGCGGCGGCGGACGGTCCACGTGACCGTCAGGAGGGATCCTGGCCACCGCCAGCCCGCATAGGGCGACGATCACGGTCCCGCCCGCGAAGAGCACGGCCGAGCCCGCTGTGGCGTTGGCGCGGGCGGCGTTTCCTCGGCTTGACTCCCTCGGCCAGATACTCTCGGGCGCGAGATGATGAAGACGCGTAGTCGATGCCGACCGCCAGTCCGATCATCACGCCAGGACGGGCGTACTCGAATTGATGTCGATGAAGTCGGCGGCCACGAGCATGCCGAGCATTCCGATGGCGACGCCGGTAGCGGCGGTCAGGAGGGGAGCTCCGGCGGCCACCACCGATCCCAGGGTGACGATCAGTACGATGGCTGCGATGACCAGGCCGAGCAGCTCTGTCGCCGAGATGCCGATCGACGTCGAATTGCCGATGTTGGCCCCGCGTTGGACGGCGAGATCGGGACTGGTCTTCTGCGTGGCGCTGGCCAGCTGAGTGAGCTCCTTTCGAGACGGCCTTGCCTCAGGCTGGGCCTGGCGGCTTCTCGACGGACGAGTCCGTCTGCACGAGGACGAGGGCATGGTGGCCGTCGCGGGAGACGGTGCGCGTCTGCTGCGCGAACGGGTCGGTGACGGTGGACACGCCCTCGATCTTCCGGGCCTTCCGAAGGACTCGATCGCGGTGCGCTGGCCCTCGATGTCCCCGCCGGTGGAGAAGAGCACCTGCTCGCTGGCGCCGCCTGGGGGGACGCTTGGCCACGACGGCCAGTCCCTCCATGGACTCCGTCCCGGTGACCTGTACGTGGTTGCCAGATTCATCCCCGTGGCGGCGACGATCCCGCCCAGGCGATCGCTGAGCAGGAGCCACCCACCAAGATGCGCTTGGCGTGGGAGGCGGTCCATCCTCCCACGCGCTGAAGTATCGACGACACTTGACTGTCCTTTTCGCATGAACTCGATTTCGATACGAAACCGTACGCGATATGTCTGTGTTGAAAGTCGGGCGGGCTGCCGGCGTGGTCGGCCCGGTCTGGCGGGCGGCGAGGCGACGGGGAAGGCGGTATCCTCGCGGGCAGGATGAGAGGAGTTGGGTGCGTGTGACCTGACAGGCCTTTGCGAAAAACGTGAGAACACCCGGCAGCGTCTGCTCGACGCCGCCGTCGAGGTGTTCGAGAGGAAGGCTTGGCGAAGCGAGGATCGACGACGTCGTCGCGACTGCCGGGTTCACCCGGGGCGCCTTCTACTCGAATTACCGTCACTGGCGGAATTGCTGCAGGAGGCGCTTCTACCGAACGGTATGCGTGTTAGTGAGCTGCGCGAAGCCATAGCGGCCACGAAGGGACCTGCGGACGTCTGCACGCTCGTGGAGATCATCGACACTTCAGCCCCATGGACGCACGCTGTACATTTTGAGCTCGGAATTGGCGCTGCACCGGATCCGCAATCCCGAATCCTCTCGACGTCGAGGACGACCCGTCTGGCTGAGCGGAGATCGCCGAGATCGTGGGATCCGTTCTCGGCAATTGGGGAGGCGTCCGACGATCGAACTGGAGCGGATCGCCGATATGCTGGTTGTTTTCTTCCCGATTCCTGTGTTCGATGAAGCCGTTCTGCCCCAAAGGGGCTGAGAGGAAGAAGGGCTTCCCCGAGATGGCCGACATCACGATCCAGGCGTTCAGCGAACCGGTTGAGTAGGTTTCCCCGCGGTGCGGGGGCTGCCGAAGCGGCGGCCTTCCGGCCCGATCCGGCGAGCTTCTCCGGCCCGGTTGAGCATCGGCGCGGCGGGAGTGGCGCTCTCCGAGTCGCTGGAAGAGACGGTGGAGCGAGTGACGGGGAATCGAACCCGCGTAAATTCTGTTTGCTGAAGAGGCTCACCATTGAGCTACACTGCGTGCCTGAAGAGGATAGCAGGTGCGGGCCCGCGCGCGTACGCCGACGACCACGTCCGCGGGGAAGCGGGGCATTTGTCGTCTGCGGACGACCGCCGAGCGCAGTGACGGGCGGACGCTCTACGGGCGGCAGTCGGGTAGCGGGACTTGAACCCACGGCCTCCCGCTCGCAAAGCGGGCGCGCTACCAACTGCGCCATACCCCGTGCCCGCCAATGATAGGCGAATCCGACCTGCGGCGCACCGCCTTCACACCGTTGGGCGCACGCTTGACTGCGCATCCCATATCTTGATCGAGGCCGTCGACGTCGGTGAAATGGCCGAAAGACGATCGCGATGAAGTCCACTGGCACTCGATACCGAAGAGCCCAGCGTGAAGAGCCATGCATGCCGGTGCCGACCTTCCCAACGTAGGATCGGTGATGCCGAGGAATCCGAGGAACCAGGCAGAGGCCGCCGCGATCCTGCTCTTTCGGGCTTACGGCGTCCCCGCACGGCGGCCAGTTGTCAGTACTGGCTCCGTGCGGGTTGGCGCAGCCTTGCTACTGATCGGGGTACGGCATGCCCCTGCGGGAGCGCTCTGCTGATTCCATCCGGGTGGAGAGTTCCAACCGGGGATAGAGGGAGTTAGCCGGTGGGGCGTTGCTGCTGGAGCCGTCGCCTCTGGTCGAAGGCGTTGCCGCAATGGACATATTTCACGATCCTCCACGTGCGGAGAGAGGCGACCGGTCTCGACGGGACCGTGCGCACGCCATCGGCTGTGCTGTCAGGAAATCAGCTCAGCGCTCCGGGGCCATGCATGACCGCGCTCGCACTCTCCCGCCTCCCCGTCGGCGCCCTCTCGACTGCCCGTCGGCTCCCGCTCGACGCCCCGCTGTTGCGGGAGGGCGGCGGATCGCTGTGCTACAGGAATCGCGACACCGACGCGTGTCGTGGGACTCATTCCTGGTATGCGCGCATCTTGCGCTGCGTCGCATGCCGGGCCATTTCCTCCTCACGAGTGCACCGTTGAACGAACACGGGACGCGGATTGTCCGCCCCCGATAGTAAGCGAGAAAACCCCAGTGAAGAGCCCGTCGAGACCCTCGAGCCCACCAAGGTCAAGCTGACCGTTGAGGTGCCGTTCGGAGTGCAGCCCGCGATCACGTCGCCAGCATATCGGCAAAGCGGGTCAACATTCCGGGATTCCGCCAGTCACATCCCCGGCCCGCGTCATCGAAGCTCGATTCTACGCGGCACATCGAGAGGGCTACGGCAACCTGGACGGTTACCACCAAGCCGTCAGCGCGAACGAGTTGCACCCCATGTCCCGGCCAGCGGTGGAGGTCACACAGGTTCCAGCTGAGAAGGATGACACCTGACCTCGCCCTGTCGACAGTCGACGTCCGCCCCGAGATCTATACCGGATCCCTCATCATCGGTCACGTCGACCGGTTCGAGGTTCCACGGACGTCGACGTCACGACCGCCGCCCTGCGCGACGCGCCCGGCCGCTCATGAGGGTCGAGCGCGCCGCCCAGGACGGCGCGACTACGCGACGATCGACCTCACCGCGGGATCGACGGCGAGGAAGTCGACGCAGTGTCGGGCATCTCTATCGCATCGGCTCGAGGGCACCTGACGACGCCTCCGACGCGCTCGGGAAGGCGGAGACGTCACCTCTCCACGACTCGCGGCATCACGCCGGCGAGGCGGCCGACGTCACCGTCACGGTCGGAACGTCAAGAGTCCGAGCTCCCGACGCCGACGACGCTTCGCCCCAGCTCGCCTCGGAGCCCGACACGGTCGACGAGCTGCGTGCGATCTGCGCGGGCACTGGCTTGGCGACAAGGCGAGCGCCCAGGTGTGCTGCACGCGACTCTGCTCCTCCAGGAGCTTCGCGAGGCAGTCGACTTCCGCTCCCCGAGACCGCCTGTGGAGGAGGAGGTCGCCCGGCACCTCGAACAGGAGGGCAGGACAGCGGACGACCCGCACGCCGCCGGAGGCCCGCGAGACCGATGGCTCGGCGCGACCAGCGCTGGACGTCCTCTCGAGCGCCTCAACGTCAACGTGGAGCAGAACAGCCTCTTCAATTTCCTCGTCGAGCAGGCGAGGCCTACGGATGGAGCCCAACCAGTTCATCCAGGCGGCGACCAGGCGAACCAGTTCGGGGCCTTCGCAGCCGGAACTGGCCAGGGGCAAGGCTCTCCTGTCCCTACCTGCGCCGGTCGAAAACCGTGGATTCGGACGGCAATCCGTCGACGTCGCCGAGTGATCGGCTAGGCGAGGGAGACGGGTTCCGGACTCTCCGCTCACGGCGATCCCGGCCTCGGGCTCGACCTCCACGTGGACATCCCCGTCGGCGGCGAGGCCAGCTTCGACCCGCTCGGCAGCTGGGCATCCCGCCTACGTCGTGACATGAGCAGGAGGAAGGCCCCGGGTGATCGACGCGAGAAGGGCAAGAACCGCAAGACCCTTCGAGGCTCAGGCTAGAGGACCTGCAGCTGGAAGGGGTTGAGGAGGCGCCGCGGGTCAGCTGCCGTGTCCGCCGGGTGAGCCCGGCTTCTGCGGTGCCTGGCGACTATGCGCCGTCAGCGAAAGACGGGCCGGAGCGGCGTTCGCGGACGGGCGCGCAGGTCTAGTGAACGTCAACGGAGCCCGCGACGCAGCGCGCGAGGTGCGCGCCGAGCACTGACCGGGTCAGGCCCGGATGGAAGGACAGAGCGAGCACAACGCCCACAACGCAAGGCGAGGCCCAGCGAGGCCCTGGGCTGGGAGACGCGGTCTACAACCGCCTCCTGAAGGAGCGCATCATCTGGCTCGGCGACGGGTGCGCGATGAACGCGAACGTCATCTGCGCTCAGCTGCTGCTGCTGGCCGCTGAGGATCCTGAGAAGGACATCTACCTGCACATCAACTCGCCCGGCGGCTCGGTGCACGGCGGGCATGGCGATCTACGACACGATGCAGTTCATCAACCCGACGCCGTGGACCGTACGCATGGGGACTGCCGCCCAGGGCAGTCCTCTTGACGTCGGGGGCGAAGCAGCGCTACGTCACCCTTTACGCAGGGTCCCGGTAAATCAGGCGCTCGGCGGCGGCGCGGGAGGCACGGCGACCGGATCCGCATCAACGCCGACCTGATCCGCAGATGAAGCGCATGCGCGAGATCACCGGGCCAGTACGGGCAAGTCGCCTGAGCAGATCATCGCCGATTCCGACCGCGACCACTGGTTCACGGCTCGTGAGGCCCCTGGAGTACGGCTTCGTCGACCACATCGTCGCGATGCCCAGGCCATCGGCGACTGGGAGAACAAGATGAGCACCGATTTCAACGCCGGCGGCTGCGCCGCGAACCAGTTCGGCGGCGCCGCGCCGATGCCCCACTGGCGCGTACATCCTCCCCAACTCGAGGAGCGCACCCCTACGGGCACAAGCGGCAGGACCTACGCCAAGCTCTCTTCGAGGACCGCATCATCTCCTCGGCGTGCAGTGACGACGCCCGGCCGACTGACGTCATGGCCCAGCCCTCGTCCTGAGTCCCAGGACGGATTCGCCCATCACCATGTACATCAACTCCCCGGGCGGATCCTTCACCGCGTTGACGCGATCACACACGATGCAATACACACCGCCGCAGATCCAGACCGTGCCTCGGCCAGGCCGCTTCCGCCGCAGCTGCCTGGCCGCGGGTTCGGCGGGCCACCGACTCTGCCCTCCCAATGCGCGTCCTCATCCACGAGCCCGCCATGAGGGAATGCGGCCAGGCGTCGGACATCGCAATCGTCGCGGACGCGAACTCGAGCGCATGAACGACTGCGGCACCACGCTGGCGTTGCACACCGGAAAGTCCGCAGACGAGATCAAGGAACGACATCCAACGTGACAAGATCAGCGGAGGCCGCCAAGAATACGGCCTCGTCGACCAGGTTCTGAGTTCGCGCAAGTCGACGTCCCCCGCCTGAGTTCGGCGATTGAGGGCTTCCAAGCCCCGGTTTCATGCGGAAAACGGCGGTTGTGCGCCGTCGGGGCGAGGAGCCCGGCGGCGCACGACCCGGGCAACCCGACGCCGTCGGGGAAACATACCAGTTGAGGTCATAGGCTGGATCAGTGGAAGATGACGACGTCTCATATAAGTGGCATGATGACGTTGTTCAGCGGCGGGGAAAATCACCACGACGTGAGGAGAATCGATGGCGCGCACGGCGGATGCCGCGGACACGCTGAAATGCTCATTCTGCCAGAAGAGCCAGCGGCCGGTCAGAAAGCTCATCACCGGCTCGGGCGTATACATCTGCAATGAATGCGTCGACCTGTGCAATGACATCATCGCGGAGAGCTGGCCCAGGACGAATCGGATTTTCTGCTCGACGCCCCGCCCAAACCGCGAGATGCGATTTCAACGAGTACGTGGTGGGTCAGGACGCGCGAAGCGAACCCTCGCGGTGGCGGTGTACAACTAATACACGCGTCCGCGCCCAGGCCGGGCAAGCACGTTGAGGAAGTGGAGATCGGCAAGGCGAACATCCTCCTGTCAAATGCACTGAACGGGCAAGACGTATCCGGCGCAGTCGTTGGGCGGATGCTCGACGTCCCCTTCGCGATGATCGCCGACGCACGGCCTTGACCGAGGCGGGATACGTGGGCGAGGACGTCGAGAACATCCTCCTCAAGCTCATCCAGGCCGCCGACGACGACATCAAGCGTGCGGAGATCGGGATCATCTACATCGACGAAATCGATAAGATCTCACGCAAGTCTGAGAATCCATCGATCACCCGGGACGTCCCGGCGAAGCGCGTTCAGCAGGCCCTCCTGAAGATTATCGAGGGGACCGTCGCCTCGTCCCGCCCCAGGGAGGCCGGAAGCATCCTCAGCAGGAATACCTCAGCTGGACACGAAGAACGTGCCCGTTCATCTGCGCAGGCGCATTCGTGGGATGGAGGAGATCGTTCCTCCCGAGCCCGGCCGGCGGCATCGGCTTCGGATCCCAGTTGCACGACGCCGATCACGGAAGCGACATCCGGGCCGAAGTCACCCCCGACGACCTTCACAAGTTCGGGCTCATACCGAACTCGTCGCCTGCCGTCGTCGCGGCCACTGAGGACCCTCACCGAGGACGACCTCGTGCGGATCCTCACCGAGCCCAAGAGCGCCCTCGTCCGCCAGTACGGCGGATGTTCGACTCGACGGCGTCAGGCTGCGATCGAAGATCGAGGCGTTCGCGAGATAGCGCGCGAAGCCCTGTCGCAAGCGGGAACCGCTGCGGTCCCGCGATCGATCATAAGCTCCTTCAAGAGGCGATGTTCGACGTCCCTCTCGCGAGGACGTCGAGAGTATCGTGTTCGATACGGCGACCGTCACCGGAAAGGCGGCGCCGAAGCTCGTATCAGAAGGCGAGCGGCAAGAGCGCATAACGCAGCCGCGTCGCGGCGAGCCGTCCCGATCCGGGCCGCCGGTGACGATGGGAGAGCTATGGACCAGACGCCCAGGCCGAGTTGGCGGCATACCGCCATACGATCGACAATTTAGACGCCGCGGTCATCCACATGCTGGCCGGAACGCTTCCGGTGCACGAAACAGGTCGGCGAATTGAAATCGGCACAGCATGCCTCCCGCGGACCCGGTGCGAGGCCCAGCAGCTCGAACGGCCGCGCGCCTGGCGGTGGAGGCTGGCTGGACCCCGTCTTCGCCGAAGTTCCTGCGCTTCGTCCTCGCCGGAGGTCATCCGCTACGAGGGAGATTCCAGAATCGGGTTAGAGGCGATCACAGCCAGTGCCTGCGGCGCCCGCCGAGCACGGGCGAGCGACTGCCCGTTCGACCGCACGGCGAGCGGCTGGCGGCCCGCAGGCCGAGTCAGGATACAAGGCGGCAGCTACCCGCAAGGGGGTCGGAAGACCGGCGATTCGCCGGCGGCGGCCGCATCGCTTCGGTAGCTCGCCGTGTGCCGGGAGGCGTGCACGCATATCAGTCTCACGGCCTTCGCGCGGATTCGGCAAATATCGGAAATAGTGAGGTGCAACTGAGTAGACAACAGCGCGCAGGACGAGCTGGCCTTCAGCTGTGCAGCGCCGCCGCAGGAGCGGCCTGTGCATAGCCGGTGCGGTACCCGGCTTGCGCGGCTGCGGACGGAAAGCACGGTTCGTCAGCAGTCCGAGCAGATGACGAAGGCGGCCAAGCCGGCCGTCCCCGACGCGACCGGCCCGGCCGCCGCGTCCCATGCCGGCACCGGGTCGAACGAGGCAGGGTCGCTGAAGAAACAGTCCATCCTGTTCTTCGCGTACAAGTACCCGTCTGCGTCCAGTGGCGCCGGCTACTGACGCTCTGGTGAAGTTGAGCGCGCAGTCCCCATGTTGTATTCTAATCCGTCCAGTGGCGCTGGAAGTCGGGCCAACTGGACTACGTCCGGGCAGATCTCAAGAATTCAGCTGCTGGTATCCAAGAACATCGGCTACATCCGGACGAACTATCACAAAAGCGATCTATCACCGACGTTGAGGCCGAGATAGAGTCTCACACAAGTTTCCCCGGGCGAAAAGAACGTGAGTGGATTCTTCTTCGACGAAATAGCCACTAAAACACAAGAGGACAGCGAATACCTTCACATGCTTTACAGTTATGTGATACCACCCAGAAAAATTAGTGGTAGCCAATCCCGGATCTCCGATAGTCAATGAGAATACTCGACATGTGCTGATATATTCGTTACTGCGGAAAATTCAGCCTCTGACTATATTCACAAGTATCCGAAGCATCCTTCGAAATTCGAAAATGATTCGAATAATTCGAAACATATTATGCACGCAGTATACGGCGCTTCCACTAAACAATACAACGAGATCATTAAGCTCTCGCGTCAGCGCAATGCCGGATGGCTGTTCGTGACGACCGATGCAGTGGACAACCCCTACGATGAGTTGCCCCAGAACTGACGGAACTGTCCCGGTCGATCAACGAACTCGGCATGCCGGATGATCCGCGCGCAAGGCAGATCCCTGGATCCCGAAACAGCGGGAAGACCACGCCGGTGCCGTGACAATCGCCGGCTCCCGCGCCGCCGCCGGCCAACGCCGGTCGCTCGCTCTGAAGGGTCGGGGGAGAGCCTCGGAAAGGACATCGCCTTCCGAAGCTCTCCCCCGATCTGTCGCTTCGAGTGGGGCGGTGCTTTCACCAGGCTGCTCGCCGCGGCTAATCGGTCGCGTAGATCTTTCTCGATGTCGTCCGCGAAGTCCCGGAGGACGGCGGCCCGTTTGAGTTTCATGGACGGAGTCATGTACCCGTTGGCCACGGTGAAATCGGGATGGGAAGGATCCCAACGTGCGATCGAGCTCGCGAGACCGCTTCGTTAGCCGCTTGATCGCCCGGTCGATCGCGGCGAGGACCTGTGCGTTCGGCTTTCACCTTCGCGCTCATCTCGGGCAGGCCGTGGTTGCGCAGCCATCCGGGAGCATCCGGAGTCAGGAGGGGTGGCGAGGGCGCCGATGAGAGGGCTTCTGGTCGCCGACTACGACCACTTGGGAGACGAGGGGATGCCCGCGCAGCTCTGTCTTCCAGGATCGCCGGGGCCACGTTCTTCCCGCCGGCCGTCACGATCAGCTCTTTTCTTACGGCCGGTGATGTAGACGAAAGCCGTCGTCGTCGATCCTTCCAGATCCCTCGTGTGGAACCATCCGTCCTCTGTGAAGGCTTCGGCGGTGGCCCCAGGATTGCTGTTGACTGCGCATGAAGACGTGGTCGCCCCTTGCACAGGATCTCGCCGTCCTGCGCCGATGGAGACGTAACATCCGGGACTAGGCCGGGCCCCACGGAACCTATACGAATGAAATCGGGGAGTTGACTGTCGGGAGCCGAGGTCTCCGTCAGGCTGTAGCCTGTGGACGGTGATGCCGATCCCTCGGAAGAAATGGCCCAGACGCTCGCCCAACGGCGCCCCGCCCGAGATGGAGTTCGCGAGGTCGCCGCCCAGCAGATTCCGGATCGTCGAGTAGACCAGCCATGGTCGCCGACCCTGTGCTGGGCCCTCAGCTGGAGGGAGGGCCTCGGGGTGTCGAGCGCCCGCAGTATGATGGCGACTCCTGGCGTAGTGGCGGAAGAGCTTGAGCTTCAGGGCCGTCCGCCTTCGCGTCGGGCCGCGTTATGATCTTCCTGAAAGCACTGCGGCACGGCGAGGATGGAGTCGGCTTGAAGCTTTGATGTCGGTGACGAGGTTCTTCGCGTCGGGGCGAAGCCTGTGACGTTTCCCTGAGTACATCGACATGATGCAGATGAACCGGGCGAAGACGTGGGCCATCGGCAGGGCGAGGAGGCTGCGCTGGTACCCGCCGATGATGTGCGAGAGCCGTCGTCGAGCGGGCCGTTGATCGCCACGTGGAGCAGATTGCGATGGGACAGGCGAGCGCCTTTTGGGGAGCCCCCGTCGTCCCTGACGTGTGATGATGGTCGCCAGGGTCGTCGGCGGTCGTGGCGTCGATGCCGGTCGATCTCCTCATCGGACTCGGGCTGCCCGAGTGCGGAGATCTTGTCGACGGCGTCCTCCTCGATCACGTGAATCGTCTCGAAATGCTCGATGTCGTTGAGGATGGGGGCGAGCACGTCGCGAAGTTGCCGGGTTTCGGCGATGGCGATGCGGCAGTGCGCGTCTTCGATGATCCAACGCGCCTGCTGTGTCGAACGGTCTCGTAGATGGGGATGAGCTGTCTGACCGCCCAGACGGCCTGGTCGAAGAGGGCGAACCTCATAGCGCGAATGGCTCGCTGATGGCGATGTGATCGTTCGGCTGGACGCCCATGGCGATCAAGCTGCGGGCCAGCTCGCGACCTCCGCGTAGAACTGACGCCATGTCACAGGCAACTCACGTGTTGATCGAGGACTTGCGTTCGAATACGACCTTCTCGGCGCGGTCGATGGCGTGATTGCGCATCACCCAGGGGATGCTCATCGAATCCGTGACCTGATCTTGCCGGGACAGTGGGAGGCCCGGCGTCCGTCTTTTCTCGATGATGTTGCTCTATGAAGTCCTCTCTGATCTGAACGATCTAGAGCTACGATAGTGTAACCCCTGCACGCCCCGCACTCTGCCCACGGAGGAATTCCGCGAATCCCAAGGGTATGGTGAAGGTCCCAACGGCGCGCGCGGACGTGCGTTCATCATGAGGATCGACGCGGGAAGCGGTAGAATCTCGCCGATGTGCGCGTGTGATCGGGGCAGCGTTCAGGATACCGTGATGCGGGTGGGGCACGCCGTGCCGGTAGCCTCGCACAATGATATGCAATTCGACAATTACTATTATTCACTACTTGATGAGATGACTTTCCTTAAAATGAGACTAAATATAATATAGAATACCACTTGGCATCAAGGCGCCCAGCCAAGTAAACGTAAGAAAAGATATATAAAAGTATGAGAAAGATAAAATCGATCAGGTATTACAGTAGATAGATACGTATCAATACTAATATTTGATAGAATGTGCGTTGTAAAATCATCAAATGACAATACAAATAAATAATAAATTATAAACCATGTTATATATTCGGATACTGACCTTTAATTATGCCGAGTCTATCTATTGCCCGCTGTGCCAGAGCACGACCGAGTCCCGCAGGGAGGAGCGGCAAGAGAAGAGTAAACTGGAGAAGATGAGCGCCGGTAAGGCTGAGAATCCTCCTGGCTCACCGAACGTTGAATTGAAAATAATTTCTCATCATCCGAAAAGCATAACAATCCGACGAGCAGCATCACGCTATATCCTGTGGAATCCCTCTATAGGGTTTTCCATGGAAAGCCGTTAGCTCCACATTTTGCGATAGGAGAAATGGCAATGAGAAACGTGGAAAGCTCAGCACCCGGCTTCGAAAAGTGCCTCCTGTGGGCGATCCTTCTGATGGCCCCTCAGCGTGACGACGTACGCCATCGGACCGGACGTCTCCCCAAAGCGAACGTGAGGGAATCGCAGGCTGACGGCGAGATCATCGATCCGTCCCGTCGATCGTGCGCGTCTACGGGTTGAAATGGGTGTGTCGGCGGCCGCCGACCCGCAGAATCGAGGGCTGAGGCGCGAGTCGTGAATGCGGGCGCCTGCGCCCCACACCGCATATGCGCTCGCCTCTACTTCTTCGGACCTGGCCCTTCGGCTCGCGCGAATCGGAGCTCGGGAGGCCACGATCACCGGCCCGTCGCGCGCGGCGGCGGCAGCGAGATCCCCGCGGACGTGCGCGCGGCCCGTACCAGGTCGGCGTGGACGGCGTCGATCCTAGAGCGGTCCGCCCGGCGACGTCGAGCGAAAACGGAAGCGTATGCGTGTGCGTTGGGAGACCTTGTTCTCCGACTTCACCCGGCAGAGCGGTCAATCGCCTCGCCGGCGACCCGCAGGTGGATGTCTGCATCCGCCCCGGCAGCTGCGTGGCGGCGCAAGGGCTGCGAGCCGGGCCAGGCGGCGCGGTGGACCGAGCCCGTGCGTGCACCAGCTCCACACCTCCTCCGTGGCGTAGGGGATGAACGGCGCCAGAAGCCGCAGGCGGAAGACGTCGACGGCGATGTCAGCGCCGCCCTCGCCGAGCGGGCGGTCGGGTCCTCGGAGTACGCGCGGTCCTTCACCAGCCTGCGGTAGTCGTCGGCAGCAGGTCCAGGTGAAGCAGACTCGGCCAGCTCCAACGCCCGCGTGTGGCCGTAGGCCTCGAAGCGAGTGCGGTGGCCCGTCGACCATGTCGGCGAGCCCCGCCAGGGACCGCCCGATCGACGGGCTCGGTCACAAGCCGCAGCGCGTCGAGCTCCGCCGGCGCGCCCTCCCCGCCCATCGGACAGGGCGAACTCTCGAGGCGTTGAGCACCTTCATCGCCAAGCGGCGCCCGATCTTCATCTGCCGCCCGTCGAAAGTCGCGTCCATTCCCAGCCGCGCACCGCGGCCCAATAACGCACCGCGTCCGAGCCGCTGTGCTTTTCGAGCAACGCCAAGGCACTACATTGCCCTCTTCGACTTGACACATCTTCTTCCGGCCGGGATCCAGGATCCAGCCGGAGATCGCAGTAGCAAGTGCCTCCAAGGGTTCTCGCCGAACCCGGAGGTGAGCGGCGCACCATCGAGGAGAACAGCCACGCGGATGAGATGTCCTGCTCTGCGGACGCACGTCCATCGGGTAGACGCGCGAACAGGTCCTCGTCCGTCAGCCAGCCGCCCGCGATCTGGGGCTGAGAGAGGACGTGGGCCCACGTGTCCATGATGTCGACCCCGCCGATCGAAGCCGCCCGGCTCGCCCCGCTGAGCCTGCGTGAAGCCCTCGGGACATCCAAGGACAGGATCGACGGGAAGGCGCTCGACGTCGACGATGACGCCGTCGTAATCGATCTCGCCCGATTCGGCGCACCCGATACCAGCAGCGGATCGGCACGCCGAAGAAACGCTGGCGGGAGATGTCAATGCGTGCTGGAGGTACCGCCGACCGCTTGCTGTCGTAGCGCACGTGCATGAAATCGGGGTGGAAGGCGAGCCTGTTTCCGGCCGCGATGAGGTTCTCGCGCAGCTGCTCGCCGTTGGCCCTCGACGTGGTCGCGCCCGCCGTTGCGGATGTACCACTGGCGCGACGTGACGATCTCCAGCGGCTTGTCCCCTTCTCGAAGAAATTCGTCATACGGGACGTAGGCTTGGCTCGCCGAGCATCCGCCGCTGTCGGTCAGCGCCTCGACGAGCGCCTTCCTGGCGGAGAAAAGCCGTCTCTCCGGCCATGGGCTCCGGTAGGCGGCGACGCCGCGTTCGGACGGGATCCACCCGGCGTCTGCGCGAGGATGCGGCCGTCTTTCGCCGAGCACCGAGCGCATGGGCAGGTCCAGTTCGCGCCACCACACGACGTCGGTCAGGTCGCCGGCTGGTGCAGCACATGGCGATTCCGGCGCCCTTCTCGATCTCGGCGGCGGGTAAGGGAGGACGGAAGCTCGACGTCGAAGATCGGGAGGTCACCGGGACCCGAAGAGGTGGCTGTAGCGTTCGTCGTCGGGTGCGCGATGAGCGCGACGCAGGCGGAAGCAGCTCCGGGCGCGTGGTCGATGACGACGTCGCCGCCCTCGCCGTGAACGCGAGCGAATGCAGGCGCCGTATTCGCGGGCCCTCCAGCCCGCCTGGGCGACGGCCGTCTGGAAGGTCACGTCCCACAGCCCGGGGCCTGAGCCTGATAGGCCTCGCCGCGTTCGAGGTTGCGCAGGAATCCTGCCTGGGCGATCTTCTGACCTTCGGCCCGATCGTCTGATAGTGCTGGCTCCAGTCCACCGACAGGCCGAGGTAGCGCCAGAGGGCTTGAACTGCGCCCGTCCTCCTCGGTCAGCTTCCAGCACAGCTTCGATGAAATTGGGCCGCGAGATCGGCACCTGGTCGGCGTATTTGATCGACTCCGTCGCCGCCGTCGTGGGAGGGACGAAATCAGTCGTAGGGCAGCGACGGATCGCAGCGCACGCCGTAGTAGTTCTGCACCTGCCGCTCGGTGGGCAGGCCGCTGTCGTCCCAGCCCATCGGGTAGAAGACCGACTTGCCGCGCATGCGCTGGTAGCGCGCCATCGTGTCGGTGTGAGTGTAGGAGAAGACGTGGCCCACGTGCAGGGAGCCGGACACGGTGGGCGGGGAGGTCGATCGAGTAGACGTTCTCGCGGGTCGCGGTGCGGTCGAAGGCGCACGTGCCGTCCTCCCGCCAGCGCCTTCCCCAGCGGTTTTCGAGGCCCTCGAGGCTGGCCTTGCCGAGGAACCTCCACGCGCTCGCGAAGCTCGCCCCCGAAATGTACGCCTTGAATTCGTCTCGTCGATTTCGCCATGGGCTCGATTCTTCCATGAACGGTTGAACTTGGCGCATGTGAGGGCTCTTGCCGGCGCGCGTTGTTCGCCACGTCGTGAGAATCTCGAGGGGCGACGCCGGTCTGCCTGTTCAGAACCGCCCGCTTGTCACCAGAACGCCGCCGCGAAGACCGCGTCAGAACAGGCCGATCGAAACGAGGTAGGCACGCTCGGGAAGTCCGAAGCACCCGCTGCGAAAGCGAGCATCGCGCACACCAGCGCGACGAGGGAAACGAGCGCCGCGCAGGAGATGCCTGCTGGCCGCCGCGGCCATAACGCCGCTCTTCGGGCGCGATGAGCCGCCGAATGTCTCCTGCCAGGGCTGAAGGCGATCGCGAACCATCCGATCGCAAGGGCGTAGTGCGCCGCGCCCATTGGCGTGAGCCGCTGCCCTCCAACGTCGTCGGGAACGCCGGGAGAATCGCGAAGATTGCAGCGAGAATCAGCAGAAGGACGGTCGCGGCGCCGCTGTAGTCCCAGCCGCGGAGGCACAGGCGCGGCGCCGGCCAAGGCGAGCTGCAGTCGCGGACGTCGCGCCACGTCGTCGCCGTTGCGAGCCTGCGCGTGCCGATTGGCGTAGCGCGCGACCGCGCGCCGAACAGGGCTGCGGGCGGGCTTTCGACCGTGTGAAGGCGGACGAAAGAGGGCGAATCGAACGGCCGTATGAACGAGCGCGAGGGAAGACAACGCCGCCAGTCATGGTCCGTTCCTGAGTTATCCGCTGGAGTTCGTCGCATCGATCGAATGGTCTGCGCGAGGCGAAGCGGGCCTAGCCGAGCCTTCACGACGTCGTCGCAGGCCCGCAGCGCGTGCGACGCCTTCGCAGCCGTTTTCGCGTGAGGTGAGTCGGCGCACGTTCGCCGCCCTTTTGCGCGAGGTCCGGCCGCGAGGCCGTCGGCGATGAGACGGCGGACGAGGCGCGAGCAGGACGCCCGGCGCTGCCGAGCGCCCGCGCCAGCTGGGCGCCGGAGACCGCGCTCGCCGACGATTCCGTGCTTGCAAAATCGTTGTACCGCGAGCAGCCTGACCATGGCGATACGCTCCGCCTCCCGGTCGAGGGTTCGCACGAGGTCGAAGTTCGTAGGCGAGGTCCATAACCAGTATCTTAGGGTTTCTAAGTTAGTTGTCGGCAGCGCGGCTGCAGAGGGAATCATGCAGCCTAGTTGCAGCGGCCAGGCCCCTGGCGGCGAACGCATCTCCAGCGGGGCCCTGAGATCATGTGGGGCTGCCTCAACGGTGCGCTGCAAGATGTTGGAGGGCCGGAGAATTCGAGAATGGCGGTCAACAGCCTAAATTGTGAACGACGCCGAACCGGAGAACCGGGCGACTGGTGAAAATGCGAGAGGGGGCACGCTGCAGCGTTCCCTCCTGTTAGCCGCCCGCGCTCACCTGAGCAGTTCCCTCGTCGCGGTCGATGGACGCCTGGACGCCCCGCACCACCGCGGCCCCGAAGCCGGCCTGTTCCAGTTCCACCACGCCTGCGACGGTCGTTCTGGGGGACCGTACGCGTCGGCGAGAGAGGCGGTGCCGCCCCGGCGTCGAGCGCTGAGCAAGAGCTCGCGGCGCCGTAGACGGCCTGGGCCGCGATACGCGTCGCGACAGCCTTGGGCAGCCCGTTCTTCACGGCCGCCCTCGCCATGGCGTCGATGTAGCCGAAGGTGAAGGCCGGCGAGCACCCGGCGATGGCGCTGAACGCTGAGAAGTCCTGCTCGGCCATCGGCTCGGCGATGCCGATGGAGGCGAGCACGCTTGCGACGTCGTCCGCGCGCGGCGCAGCGGGTGCGTCGCATGCGTAGGCGGTGACGGAGGCGCCGACGGCCGCGGCCATGATCGGCATCGTCCGCACGACCGGCTGGCCCGGCTCCAGGTGCGATTCGAGGAACTCGATGGGCGTTCCCTGCGACGGAGACGATGACGGACCCGCGCTCGAGCCGCCGCCTCGCGTGATCTCATCGAGGACGCTGCTGACGGCGTAGGGCTCGACGGCGAGAATCGACGATCGCGCCTCGCCCGCCCGCTCGAGAAGATCGACGTTCGAATACGCCAATTTCGCACCGGTTTCCTCCACGAAGCGGGCTGCGGCCTGACGTCCGCCGAGAGACGACGACCGCCGGGCGCGTGCCCGCCGCAATGAGCCCGCGGGCGATGGCGCCCATGGATCCGATGCCGATGATGCCGATCATGAATGTTCCTCCACTTGGTTCTCCTGTGCGTTCCGCAGTGACGGGCGGCGGCGCGATATGGCCCCGCCCATGCGCCACGCATGGGCGATGGCGATCCCATCGCGCCGTGCACGCCCGGGAAAATGCACAGGCCGGTATCGAGGAGCGCGGGAAAGAAATTCACACGAGGCGCCTGAAAATGCCGACCTCACAGCCTGCCGGAATCCGCACCTGCGAGGGGCGGAGGTCAGCGAGCCGTCGGTCGGTGCCGGCGGTGTGAGGATTGCGCCCCCGAGGATGGAGCCCAACCATGTAGGAAACGCCGATGGAGGGAGTCCCACCCTGGGCGGAGCGCCTGCGGCCGGATCGAGCATAGAGCGATCCCCCGTTTGAAAGCCGCGCACAGCTCTCAAACGGGAGATCGGCCGGAATCGAGTCAGATCTGGAGACGAGAGATTTGTGAGTCGGCCTAGAGGCCGTTACGTGACGCGTCCCGTAGAAGAACCACCAGAAGTAGCCGCCGACATAGCGGGATCCGACCGACTGCAGTTTCTTGAGCATGCCGTAATACCGTTTTGGCGATGCGCTTGGACCGAGAGGCTGGATTCGGGAGCTTGTCGTCGGGGCCGCTATCGCGATTTCCGATTCCCAGCTTCGCCCGGGGGAAGAGCTTGCCCATGGTCTTCAGCGCGCCGGCCAAATCCCGGGCGCTGGGATGCTGTGCGGGCTTGCACGAGAATTCATAGACGGAGAGGAACAGATAGTCGACCTGACGCAGGCTGGCTGGCATCGACCGGGCGTAGGAGTTGAGGTTCTCCCACGGCTTCTCGGTGCATTCCTTGTCCCTCATCCCAGTAGTTGAGTGTGACCGCCGTGCGTCCTCCGTGCGAAGCGACGATGCTGCGAACGGCTTCCGCCTTGGCGTTTATCGCCTGGGCGAGGACCGAGCCACGATCCGCTGAGTTCGTTGCCGATTCCCAGAGGTCGACTTCGTCCCCAGAGTTTCGACCGCGTCGTTGGCCAGGTCGCGGAGGGATGACAGATCCGCTCGAGGCCCACGTCGAAGCGTCCAAGACTCCGCCATGATGTAGCGGTGACGCAGGGCTTCCACGGCTCCGGCGGTATTCGTCCATGCTGACGTTGGACCGACGGACGATCCGCACGGTCAACTTGCGGGGACTGACTTTTATAACGGACAGAGTTCCCGTCCAGATCTTTGATCGTAGTGAGGGTGATTCTCGAACGGCGTGGGAATCCCTCGCCGCCTGTGTGGGCTGTCCGACGCCTGCTTTCGCAGCGGCGTCGGTCGATGGTCCGGTTCCGCCGGTGAATCCTCATGCACAGGGGGCGATAGGCAGTGCAAAAGCGCAGCGCAAGCGTTTTCTAGTGTGCCATATAATGATTGTGCATTATATGTGGGCAAACGTCTAATTATGGCAGACCTAGCTGATGTAATGCAACTTAAGTTTGTGGAGGCCGAGGGCCGGGCGTATGGGCGGGGAATTTCCATCCCCGCATATTTGAATCCTTCCAGTTGTCGGCGTCCCGATGATCTCACCGGACGTAGAAGGGCATCCCCGCTCGTCGAACAATTCGCGGAAGGGCGCGGCACTGCCGCGAACTGCGGCGGCCCTTCTGAAACACGACGAATGGCGATATGATCGTGAGCGACATCCGCATCGCGAGTGAAAGACTATGAGGAGGCTGGCATGGCACGTGGACGCGTGGTGGTCACGGGGCGTCGACGAAATCGGCGAGGCGACGGGCCCGCCGCCTGGCGGAGGAGGGCTTCGCCGTCGTCGCCACGGCCAGAGAGGTCGCCCTGCCTGCGCGAGCTCGCCCGCCAGATCGGCTGCGAGTTCTTCCCGCGACCTGACCGATCGCCGGCGACGTCGCCCGGCCCGTCGGCTCGAAGAAGGGAGCCCGACGGCCCTCGTCGACACGCAGGCGCCATAGGCCCGACTCAGTGGCCGACGGCGACCCGGGCGACTGGCCTGCATGTAAGAAGAACGTGCTCGGCACGCTGCGCCTGACCCAGGCGCCCTGCCTGGACTGCGCGCACAGGCGGCGACATCGCTTCGTCACCCGATGGCCGCCTGGCGAGGCCTACCCGGGCGGAGCGGGGTAAACACGCCGCCAAGCACGCCGAGCGCATGATCGCGCGCACCCTGCGGATCGAGCTCGTCGGCGAACCCTGTTCGCGTCATCGAAGTAGCTGGCATGGCCAAGCACCGAGACCCCGCTCAACAGGCTAGAGCGCTGCTGCCGTTCACGCGGGAGTCGACGGCCCGCTGCTCGCCGAGGACGTCGCCGACGTCATCGCGGACGCTGACGCGCCCGACCCACGCCAACATCGACCTCGTGAGCTGCCGCGCGCCCAGGCCGACGCCCGCACGCTCGTGCGCTCCGCCGACGACGATGGAACCCGCCCGTCTCTGCGCTCGCGACAGACGAATAGCCAGCGGGGAGCAGGGGTGGATCACGCGCCTTTGTATATTACCTGCGGTTTCGTTCGATCCCATATCGAAGTATCGCCTGCGAGCCTCCACTTCACGGAGACATTCGGGCGGGCGTACTGGCGCCACGCCGCCGCGTTGCATATTCGGCGGACGATCGCGGCTAAACTGAGTCTCCCGCGTCGACCCGGCCTGTCAACTGTTCTGCGCGACCGCGCGGTGCATGGAACGGGCATCACCGGCGAGCACCCGGAAGAACGGGCCCACCGAATCGCCGCACGATCCCGGCGCGGGCCGGCCTCACTCAGACCCGGGCGGGTGGATCCGTCATCGTCCTCAATGAGCGGCTGCGCCCCCGGTGCGGCAAGCGGGTGGTACTGCGCCCGGGCACACGCCCGCAGTCGTCCTCGCGTCAACGACGTTGAGGAGAGACACGAGTATAACGGCCACTACCTGCTTCACCATGAGGGAAGCGTCGAAGCCTCCCCGAACTCCTGAACTGGAGAGGCGAGTCCTGTCTCTGGGAGGAGGACGGCACTTCCAGCGTCCGTCGACAAGCGCCGCCGGGCCCGAGGGCTCCAACGAGTTCGTCTTCACGACGGCCCGCCCTTCGCCAACGGGCTCGCTGCACACTACGTGACCCGGTCGCCGCGACGCCGTCGGCCACCAGATGATAGCGGGCAGACGTCGAACGCCGCCTCGGCTGGGACACACACGGCCTCGCCCGCCGAGCTGGAGGCCGAACGCATCCTCGGCGTGACGGACAAGTCCCAGATCGAAGGCGAAGGCGGCATCGGCATCCAGGTTTTCAACGACGCCGCCCGCGCCGGCGTCCACCTACACGAAGGAGTGGCGGGACTATGTCACCCGCCAGGCCCGGTGCGGGTCGACTTCGACCACGACCACAAGACCCTCGACACCACCTTCATGGAATCCGTCATCTGGGCCTTCAAGACCATGTACGACAAGGGCTACATCTACGAGGGTTCCGCGTCCCGCCGTACTGCTGGAAACGACGAGACGCCGACCAACCACGAGCTGAAGATGGACGACGAGAGTCTACTGGATCGCACCGACCAGATGGTCACCGTCACTCAGGCGCCTGAGGAGCCAGTGCGACGGCGCGACGACGCCCGAGCTCATCCGCATCTGGACGACCACGCCGTGGACGCTCCTCCAACCTGCCGTGCTGTGGGGCCCCGGCGTCGACCACGCCGTCGTGCGTGCCCGGCGACCCGGGTCGCCGGTCGCCGGACAGACGTGATCGTCGCCGAGGCGCTCCCTGACCTCTTCGCGAAGGAACTGGGAGGCCCTCGAGATCCTCGTGCGGTTGAAGGGCGAGGACCTCGTAGGACGCCGCTACCACCCGATCTCGACTACTGGACACCCCTGAGGCGCGCGCGCGAGGGCGAACGCCGGGGCCCCGCGCCTGGACGATCCTCGCCGCCGACTTCGTCACGACCGACGACGGCACCGGCCTCGTTCACATGGCCCCCGCCTCGAGAGGACGACATGAACGCCTGCCTGAGGCGGATCGGCGCTGTCGTCCCCGTCGACGACGCCGGCAGATTCACTCCCGGCCGTCCCGGACTACGCGATGCAGGTGTTCTGAGTCCAACCGCCGCATCATCGCCGACCTGGCGCGCGACGGGACGGCCCGATCGCCCGGCGCGAGCCGAACTGGCGGGCTGTGCTCGTGCGGCAGGCCTCCTCACCGGCACTCCCTATCTGCACCGCTGGCGGTGCCGCCAGCCGCTCATCTACAAGGCCGTCTCCTCGTGGTTCGTCGTCACGGCTTCCGCGACCGCATGGTCGAGCTGAACCAGCGGATCACGTGGGTCCCTCGAGCACGTCAAGGACGGCATCTCGGCAACTGGCTGGCGGGGCGCCCGCGACTGAGTCGATCTCCCGCAGCCGCTTTCTGGGGATCGCCGATCCCCGTGTGGAAGTCGGACGATCCGGCCCACCCGCGCATCGACGTCTACGGCCCGCTGGCCGAGATCGAACGCGACTTCGCGCGCCTGCCCGTCGGCGCCGACGGCGAGGTCGACCTCCACAGGCCGGCGATCGATCGCCCGTGCGCCCCAACCCCGACGACCCGACGGGGCGGTCGACGATGCGCGGGTGCCCGACGTGCTCGACACGTGGTTCGACCTTCCGGCGCGATGCCCTTCGCCCAGGTGCACCATCCTCGGAGAACCGCGAATGGTTCTGACGAGCACTCACCCGGGCGACTTCATCGTCGAGCACATCGGCCAGACGCGCGGATGGTTCTACACCCTCCACGTCATGGCCACCGCCCCGTTCGACAAGCCGCCTTCACCAACTCGCGTCTCACAACGGACGTCCTGGGGACGACGGGCGCAAGATGAGCAAATCGCTGCGCAACTACCCGGACGTCGCCAAGGTGTTCGAGGAGTACGGCTGACGCTATGCGGTGGTTCCTCATGAGCTCGCCGGTCGTCCGCGGCGGCAACCCTCATCGTCACCGAGGACGGCATCCGCGACGCCGTGCGCCACGTCCTCCCCGCCCCTGTGGAACACGTACTACTTCTTCACCCTCTACGCGGACGCCGCCGATAAGGCCGGGCTATCTGCCGCGCCCGTCGACGTCGCAGACCCGACGCCGTCGCCGCCCTGGACGTCCAGGACCGCTATCTCCTGGCCAACACGAAGGACCTGGTCGACGCGCTGCGCGCCCAGCTCGACGCTCTACGAGATCGCCGAGGCTCACCCAGAGCTGCGCGTCTACCTCGACATGCTGACCAACTGGTACGTGCGCACCGCGCGACCGCTTCTGGAACGAGGACCCCGCCGCCTTCGACACCCTCCACACGGCGCTGGTCGCCGTCTCCAGGCCGCCGCCCCGCTCCCGCCGCTCCTGGCCGAGGATGTGCGCGACTGGACCGGGAGCGCCCGTCCACCCGGGCCGACTGGCCCGAACTGCCCGAAGCCGCGGCGGATCGATACCTCGTCGCCCAGATGGATGTAAAGGCGCGCGACATCGTCTCGGCTGCCCATTCGCTGCGCAAGGCGAACAGGCTCCCGGGTGCGTCCCGCCCTGCGCAGCCCTCGTCGTCGTCACCGACCGGGACCCGAGGGCTTCCGGGGCTCATCGCCGCCGAGGTCAACGCCAGGACGTGCGACTGGAGAGCGTGGAGTCCTCGGGATGACGGTCACACGCGAGCTGGCAGTGCTGCCGCGCGAACTCGAACCGGAGCAACGCAAATTGATGTCCGCGTTTCGCGGCGCATACCCGCGAGGGCGCATGGGAGGAGACGCAGTGACGGCGTCCTGCTCCTGCCTCGACCCGCCGGTGCGCCTGCGCGAAGGACAGTACACCCTGACGACCCTCGCAGGGCGAAGAGGGCTCCGTCGCGAGCGTCCTGCCCCTCGGGGCCTACATCGCCCTCGACACGACCTCGACCCCGAACTCGAAGCCGAAGGGTACGCCCGCGACGTCATCCGGGCTGTTCAGGACGCGCGCAAGGTCGGGCCCGCATGGCCGACTTCGGATCTCGCTGACGCTTCGGGTGCCCGCCGAGCATCGCGCGAGGTCCGTGCGCACACCGACCCTCATCGCCGAGACGCTCGCGCCCTGAGACGGACGTCTTGGCTGGCGGGGAGGAACTGACGTCCACGTGGCCAGGAAGGCCTGAGGAGCAGGACAGCTTTGAGAAGACCGGCACCGCCGGGGAAGAGGAGACCATGACGCCGCGCAGGAACGACTCCCCGCTTCGGGCCGACGGCCCTTCGACGCCTCCCCGAACCCGATCGGGGCGCGGCGGGCGGTCCCTGAAGGGGCGGCCCCCGCGACGGCGAGGACGGCCCCGAGCGCCGACTTCAGACCGCTCGCCCGGGAGGAGGCTTCGAAGTGACGCTGAATTCGACGCGGCCATCAGGCCATCGTCCTCGGGCTGATCGCCGGCCCGACCCGGCGTCGTCGAGGAGATCCGGGCCGGCGGCGACGCCCGCCGCGAGGATTCGCCGGAAGGCGAGGGCCGGCGGCGCCCCGGAGCTCCGCCGGCGACCGGCCCGCCGGCGAAGCCGAGGGCGGGCCCCAGCCGGAGGCCCTCGACGCTGCCCTGGCTCCCTCGCCCTCGACGAGAGGGGGTCGAGGAGATCTACCGCGCGATCCTCGCACGCGCCCCCGAACACGAAAGTGCAGCCCACGCCGTGATGGCGCGACGTCCTGAGATGATGGCGACCCGCAGCGCCCTACCGCGCGATCTTACATCACCAGCGACGAACGGGAAGACGTCGACGTCCCGATGGTCGAGGCGCCCTGCAGCGAACGCGGGCTGCGCACGGGCCGGTTCACATCCCCGCATCTGGAGTCCGTCCGCGAGCGCATCTGCATCGACGGGCGGGCGATCTCCCGCGAGGGCTTCATCGCCGCGTGGGAGGAGGTCGAGCCCTTCATCGACCTCGTCGACGCCGACTCCCAGGCGTCCGGCGGCTGAGGCTGAGCCTTCGAGGTCTCACCGTCATGGCCTACGCGGCGTTTCTCCGGACGCGCCGGTCGACGTGGCGATCGTCGAGGTCGGCATGGCGGAGTCTGACGCGACGAACGTCCTCGACGCGGACGTCGCGGCTACTGACCCGGTCGCCTCGACCATGAACGTTGGTTGGGCTCCACGCTCCAGGACATCGCCTCGGAGAAGCTCGGGATCGTCAAGCCGGGGTGCACGGTCGTCTGCGCCGCCCAACCCGTCGCGGTGGCGGAGATGGTGCGCGAACGCGCGGCGGAGCTCGGCGCCCGGCTCGTCGAATCCGCCCGGACCTTCGCGTCGTCTCGCGGGAGACGGCCGTCGGCGGCCGTCGACCGTCCGGACGCCCGCGGCCCGCTACGAGGACGTCCCGCCTGCTTCGCGGCGCGTTCCAGGCGGATAACGCTCGTGGCCCTCGCCGCGGTCGAAGCCCCTTCGGCGGGGCCGCGCTGCGACGTCGAACACGCGCCTCGCGTCCGTCGCATCCCCCGGACGCTTGGAGACCGTCCGCACCTCGCCGGCCGTCTCCGTCGACGCTGCACAATCCCCACGGCGCCTCGGCCCCGGCTGACGCCCCTCATCGAATACTATCCGCCGGCTCGTCGGCGTCTGGCGATGATGGCCGATAAAGATCGCCGTGAGGCCTTCCGGGGAGCTCGAACCGGTCTGAGGCCGTCGTCGTACCGGCATGTCGGGTGAGCGGGCCGTGGACGCCGAGGGAGCCTCGCGGGCATAGCGGGATGTCTCGGCCGGATCGGGTCGAGGTCGAGCGCGACCTGCCGCCGCCATCGACCGGGCGGCCACCCTGCTGAGGAGGACTGACGACGACGCCGATGACGTCGCCGCTGTCGTCGTGACTGATCCAGCCTGTCGGCGCCGCTCGAGCCCTCATGGGTCGGCCCGCCCCCGACGGGCGCGAGCAGCTGATCGCAGCTGGAATCGGCCATAGCGCTGCGCTCGAAAACTGACGGTCGCGCGCTCTCCGGATGCGCTGCGTCGGAGAGTCGATCTCGACGCGCAGGAGGCGCCTGCGCCCCGCGGATCCTCGGAGCTTTCCGGCTGGTCTAAGATCTGCGAGCGACTCAGAGCGTATCTTTCATCCCCAGATCAAACCCGATGGTGTGGAGCGGGGTCTCGTCGCGAGATCCTGGGCCGCATCGAGGCCAAGGGCTACATCCTCCAGGAGCCTGGGATTCATGCGCGCCACTGAGGACTCCGCTGCGCACTACGCGCATGGCCCGGATGCGTTCTTCCCCGACATCGCGTCGAGTACATGACGCGGTCCGCTCGTCGCGGGATCTTCAGCGCAGGAACGTCGTGAAGGCGTGCGCGCGCCCCGGCCGGGGCCACCAACCCTGACGCAGGCCGTGCCCGGCTCGATCCGCGGCGACCATGGCACGCGAATGGGGACACGCACATCGAAAACCCTCATCCACGCCTCCGATTCCCCGAGAACGGAGAAGGAGATCGCGCTGTGGTTGGGCCGGGCCTGAAGGTGTCGATCGAGGGGTGATTTCCGACAGCCGATGGCCCGGCCGCGAGGCGTCTCGCGGCCGGGCCCGTCGGCCCAGGAGCCGCCAGACGGCCCCTCGTCATTTCTGCGTAGATGAACTTCTCTTCAGCATCCACTTCAGCACCACGTCGCCCGGATCGCGGCCCTTCACGTCCACCTGATAGCGTTCAGTTTGGCATCTCGGTCTCGGTCAGCCCTCACACTCATGTCGAACCGGCCCTCCAGCTGAGGGAAACTCTTCAGGAGCTATGCTGAAGATCGCGCGGCGTTGTAGGACGGAAGAAATGACGGTCGTCCTCCAGAACGGTCAGGTCGAGCGCGTCGATGCGGGTTGTCGGTTGTGAACACCCGCCGAAATTGCACGAGCCCCTGTCCGTCGCCGTGTAGATCGTCCCCGTGTCCATGAGCGAGATGTTCGCCTGGGGGATCCTGCTGGAGTGTCCCGGGGAGGCCGTAGGTACAACAGCGGACGAGTCCGTCGGTGCGCGAGTTGAACCCGACTCGATCGCACATGGTCCGCCCTGGGGCGGAGCTTGGCGATGTCGGAGAGCTTCGTGATGCCCTTCGCCTTGGCGATTCCGTCCCGCGTGGCGAAGGCGTACGTGTTGTTGAACGGAGTCGGATTGCCCCACACCAGTCCGTTGCCGCGATCCTCGTCGCGAAACCCGCTTCCCACTGTCTTCTGGTCGGGGGATGCCCTTTTCATGGTCTATAAGCTCAGCCACGCCGAGCCGGTGTAGTCCCAGCTGACCCGCGTCTGACCGCTGACCGCGAGCTGCGCGCCGGCTGCGAGCCCGGAATGCTCTGTCATGTCGGTGACTTTGTAGCCGGAGGCTTTGGCATGACGTAGACGGCTATCTTCCCGAGGATGAGCTGTTCCGTGAAGCCTTGCCCCACCGTGACATGGGTTTTCTGGCCCCTTCGATGGGCGTGATGCTTCCGGGATCGCTTCGGGCACCCCGGACGTCGAGGGCTCAGGCCGCACCTGCGAGGGCCAAGAGCGTCACGGCGCCCCAGCGCCGCGCAGCGCCGCAGTTTCGTCATGTTCGTCATCTCATCCAGTCCTTTTCTGGTCGGGCAAGTATTCGATGACCCGCGCCGCCCAGCCCCACACCCAGTGCGAGGACGGGCCGAGGAGCGAACCGAAGATGAGCACACGTACCTGGCTGAGGCTGACGCCCGTCGTGATGAGCAGTCCGAGCCCTCCTCCGTTGACGAACGTCGCGAGGGTCGCGCGGCCGACCAGCAGGACGAGGGCCGTCCGTATGCCCGGCGAGCATGACGGCACGGCCAGGGAGCTCCACCCGGTCAGACGGCCGTGCCTGCATGCCCATGCTGCGTCAGCCTCGACCAGCTCAGTCCACCGCCTTCAACCCGACCATCGTGTGTTCTTCAAGACCGGCAGGAAGCTGTAGACGACCAGGCTCACCAAGGCCGCCGTAGCCGAAGTCGAGCCAGAAGGCGAACAGACGATGGGCCGACTGCCGCCTGCCGAGGTTCACGATCATCGTGATCGGCCCCGTCAGGCGGCGAAGGGGCTTGCGGGTCAGGATGATTCCGGCGGGGATGGCCGTCGCCAGCACGATGACGGCGGCGACGATCGTGAGGTTGATGCTGAAAGGTCAGTCTTCTCAGTTCCTGTCGCCAGCGTCGCCTGCTCGGTCTCGGTCAAGTCCGGCGTGCGGAGCCAGAGGATCATCCCCGCCGAGGAAGAGGAGGAGGGCTATGGGCCGTACGATCAGGCCGATCCGGCCTCTGCTCGCCCGGGTTCGCGGATCGCTCATTCATCCCCATCACCACCCGCGGCTGCTGCGGCGGCGTCGGGCGTCGTTCGCGACCGTGACGATTGGGTCGTCCTGCGCCGGCTCGCCGTCGGCAGCCCCGTCCCTCGGCGGGCGAGGAGTCGGCGCTGCCTCGCGCTGCTCGGCGCCCGGTGTTGTGCCGAGGAGCGGAGACCCCGTCGGGGCTCCTGGACGAGATCTCCGATCGCCTTGATGACCGTGCGTTGACCGTGATGAGACTCGAGGAAACGGCGGCGCGGACCGTGGACGATGGCTTCGGTGGATCCGGCCACGAGGCATCGTGCGTCCAGGGCGTCGCTGCTAGCGTCGCGCTCGCGCCGTCGCATCGGCAGTTCCCGGTTGTAGTCGGACCCGATCCCCGGACGTGCGCAGGATCGCTTCGAACTCACCCATCCGACGGGTCTGGTCCCTCTCCGGGTCCAGGACGACGACCCGCCTGACGTGCCGGCGGCCTTCAGGCGCCGGTCGACCTCCAGGCTGCCGTCTCGCCCGGACGCGCCCGAACCGCCTCCTCGAGCGGCACGCGTCGCCGACGCGGGCGAGCCCGAGCTGCATGATGCTCCGCGCCCGGACCCGATGGTGAAGTCCTCGACGAACCCGTTGCTCGCGCCAGGATCCGCCCGTGTCGTACCGCATGATGCGCGCGCCCTCGCTGAAGATGACGATCCAGTCGCCGAGCTTGGATTTCGATCCTGTCGAAGTCATGGGTGACGGAAGACGATCGGTCTTGTGCAGCTCTGTTCCGAATGTGGATGAGCTCCTGCAGGCGGCGCTGAGCGGTGATGGGGTCCACCGCGCGAAGGGCCCGTCCATGAGTGAGCACGGGCGGATCGGGCGGCGAGCGCGCACGCGCCGACGCGCTTGTCGCTGACCGCCCGACAGTTCTGCGGGGAGTGGGCGGTCCCGGTACACGCGAAGTCGAGGGGAGACGTGAGGTCGAGGAGTTCGTCCACGCGCTCGGCGATGCGATTCCCTGTCCGCAGCATCTTGGGACGATGCCAGATGTTGGCCGCCACGTGCATGTGTGGGAGAAGCGCCTCCCGCCCGGGACCGGCTATGCTAGCCGATGGTTCAGGAGCCTGGGCGTTCATCGTGGTGACGTCGTCCCGTCGATGATGATGTGGTTTTCGGTCGGCTCGCTGATGAGCCGGTTGACGCATCATCTTGAGGGTGGTGGTTTTGCCGCAGTCGGGACGACGCCGATCGAAACATGGACGGTCCGGCCGGCCGGAATCTCCAACGTGATGGCGGTCGACTGCGGGATTCTCACCGCCGTAGGATTGCCGTCACGTCCTCCAGAAGAATCGAAGCGCCGGTGACGTCGGCTTCCCGGGTCCCCGCACGTAAGGTCTCGAATTCTGCTTTAAGTTCTCAGACATGAATACCTCGCGATCGTAGTAGAGACGGCTCTACGAGAAGAAGCAGGCTACGTCGAGAAATTGAGGGCCAGGGATGACGACGGCGACTCACGCCGGTCAGCACCGATCTCGAGGGGAACTGGCGCCGCCCAGTCGGAATGCAGCCCGGTGAAGATAGCCGCCGAGGCCGGGCCGAGGGCGTAGGCGCTGATGGCGCATGATGCCGTGACCATCTGCGCCGAGATGCGCATTCCCGCCAGGATGACGGGCCAGGCCAGGGTAGTTCGACTCTGACGAATGTCGCCGTTCGCGACATTCCGATTCCGCGCGCGGCCTCCAGGATGTTGCCGTCCACGCGCTGGAGAACCCCACGATCGCATTGCGGAGGATGGGAGGACGGCGTAGAAGGTTGCGATGTGACGACGACCGCCGGCATGACGCCGAAGCCCAGAGGGGACGATCAGCAGTCGAGCCGATGAGCGCGAAATGGAGGGGATGGTCAGGCCGATTGCGGACACGTTGTTGGCAGGGAGGTCACTGCCCTATTCCGGTAGCACAGGGCGGCAATGCAGATCGCGATGACGGTCGCGTGAGGATCAGACACCGCACGACCAGGGACAAGTGCTGCCAGCTCGCAGACAGAATTTGCTCCTCGCCGTTCTGATAGAAAACCCACTGAAAACACTCACTCCTAAGATGCATGTCGGCATAATTCGTGCAGCAATACGACTCTTTTCATGCTTGCCGACCACTTCTGCCCGTCAAGGGTTGGGCTAACAGTTGACGACAGCAAATAAGCAAAGAGTTTCTCCCGATCCAGTGAGGGGAATCGAGGGCGTCTCAAGCCGCTGACACGCCGCGCCGGCGCGGGAGGGCTGCGGTGTCGCAGCCCGGTGAAAACGTTGACGATTCGCGGATTCAGGCCGGCCCGCGCTGCCGGCGTGCGTTCGCCGTGCCGACGGCTTTCGTTTTCGAGCCGGCGGCGGGCGCTGCGTCATCGGGCCGGAACGGCTCGGCGTGCCGGATGCCGTCGACGTGCTCGCCTGCGTGCTGTGGGCGGAGTGCGAAAATGATGCGGCCGGGCGGGGGCGTGGGAAATCTGCGCGCGCGGCTCGGCCCTCCAGACGGCGGTCTCGCGAGGCTCGCGCACTCCGGCAGGATGCGCCCGGCAGGGCCTGACCCGCTCGTCCGCGCCGGATGGGCGTGCAAGGTCGACATGGTCGCTGGGATGGGCTATAATTCACCGCTTTATCTCGTTTCGCTCTCTCGTATTCCGAACGGTACGCATTCGGCATGAAAGCGGGTGATCGTACACTCTCTCTTCTCGTCTTGGCCATCCTCGCCGCCGCCGGCGTCGTCTCACGGCTTCTGGTCCGCCCGCAGCCTCGCGCGCAGGCGTGCAGCCGACACGGTCGAGGCGTGGCGTGCCGAAGACCGGCAGCTCGACGAACGGACGCGACGATGCGCGACACGTCCGTGGGGGACGTCTTCAGCGCCTTCTGAGGACACCTCGTGCGCGGACCTCTGAGACCGTCGAGGGATCCACCTGCTGGTCGCCAGGCAACGCCGGCGTCGGCGGTCCTCCGCTGCGCCTGAGCCCAAGCCGAGGCTCGCCGCCGGGATTTTACCGGGACGCGGCTGCCGTCGCGTCCGGCGCCGTGGAGAACGGCGCCGGAGGCCCGAGGCCGTCGCTGCGCGCAGTCCGGCCCTCGCCAGCCGCCGGGCGACCAGCCGCGAGACGTCCGGGCGCTCTCAGGGCGGCCTGCACTGCGCCGGACCCAGCCGATCCAGAAAACCGCGCGTCGCGCACGTGAGCCCTCCGCGCGGTCCGTCGACGGCGCCTCGCCGTCACCGATCCCAGCTGATCGGGTCCGCCTCACGCGGGCCCTCATGCTCCGCGGTCCTCTGCGTGCCCGAGTCCTCCGCGTCGACAGGTGTAAGCCATGCCGACCTGAGCCGGCCGCGCGCCGGAGAGTCTGCTGCGACTGTCGGCCGCCGGATGCGGGCGCGTGAGGAGAACGCCGCCACGCGACCGGGCCCGCGCTACGGGCGTGAGTTTCTGGAAGACCGGGCACCGTGAACGACGTTAACCCGATTTCCTCTATCCCGTCGCGCGCACCCATCGTGGTCGTGGGCCTGCATCGCCAGCGCCCTGGTGGCTTTACAGGCGCCGGTCGATGCTCACCCGACGCGACAAACGAGGGACGCACGGCCTCGAACCGACGGAGGAAAGAGGCGGCGAGCAGACCGAACAGGCCGCCGGGGCGCCCGAGGCCCCCGCCGAGCTGAGACGCCGGAGCCGACGGCCACGGCGATCGAGGACCCCCGAGTCCGTGCTGCCTCGCGCATGCAGCGCCTGCGCGCCAGGCCTCGCGTCTGGCGGCTTGGGAGGAAGGCTCTTGTCCATCCTTCTCCCGCGGCGACCCTCCGCCGCCGACTGGGAGGAGTTAGAGGACTCGCTCATGGCGGGACGCGGGCTGGAGGCGACCCCGAGATCATGGAGAGCCCAAGACGGAAGACGAAGGTCGAGGGCACGGACGAGAGGGTCCGCGCGATCCTCAGGGAAGTGAGCTGCCGCCCTCGTCGACCCGGGCATGGACCGCCAGCTGTCGCTGACCACGTATCGAATCCAACCCCGCGACGATCCTCGTGGTGTCACCGGCACGGGGCAAACGACCACGGGTCGGCAAGCTCGCGCGTCCTCGTGGCCGAAGCGCAAACGGCGTCAGTCCTGGGCGCCGCCGACACCTTCCGGCCGCGGCGGCCGACCAGCTCACGACCTGGGGCGAGCGGGTCGGCGTCGGACGTCGCGCTCCGCACCGCGAGGGGCCGGATCGCCTCGGCCTTCTCGACGCCGTGGACGCCGGGCGCCGGAACGGAGCGCGACGTGGTCGTGGTCGACACCGCCGGGCGCCTCCAGAACAAGTCGGGGCTGATGGACGAACTCGGCAAGATCAAACGGCAGATGGAGCGCAACGCGCCCGTCGGCGAGGTCCTCCTCGTCCGACGCGACCACCGGCCAGGTCCGCATGCGCCAGGCGCAGGTTCGGCGAGGTCACCGGGCATCACCGGCATCGTGCTGACTATGCTTCGACGGCACGGCCAAGGAGGGATCGTCGTCCAGCAGCGCGGCTCGAAGTCCCCGTCAAGCTCGTCAAGGCGAAGGCGCCGACGACCTCGCCCCTTCGACCCGAAGGCTTGTCGACGCCTCCTCCAGGAGAAGCCTGCGAAGCTCGTGACCGCCGTGATCCAGCCCCATCGCCCTCGATATGCGGAAGAAGGCGATCCGCGCTCGGAATCAGGGGATGACCGTTTCCCAGGTCAACGGACACGGACGCCAGCGCACACACCGAGGTGTATCGCGGGGCGAGTACACGGTCGACCTCCCGCGCCGAAGGTGAGGATCGAGATCCTCACGCCCGACGCGAGGCGCAGGCGACCGCCCAGACCATCGCCACCGCCGCCCGTTCGGGCAGGACGAGACGGTGATCTGATCAGCCTGATCGAGGAGGCTGGTCCGCGCGCACCAAGGAAACCGGTGAGGGAGTTCTCGACTCCCGCCGCGGACGGGGTCCTGGGCTGCTAGGGCCTGCGAGGCCCGGCGATCCGTGCCTCCCTGGGAGCCCTCGCGCGCGGAGTGGACCCGCTGGCTGAGGAGGCGCTCCGACAGCTGTGGGATGCGGTCGCCGGCGGGCGCGGATCGCCGGGCACGGGCCCTGGCGGCGGTCGGCTCGCTGGGCCGCGGCGAGACTGCGGGCCGGAGTCCGGATTCGACCTCGTGCTGCCCACCGATCGCACCGCGCCGGGGATCGACTGCTGGCCGACGCCCTGTGGTATCCCCTGTGGGACTCGGGGTCGAACCGACCACCGGTCCGCCCGACGAGTGCCGATCGCATGGCGACCTGAAAGCCCCGATATCGCTGCTCGACCTTCGCTGGATCGCGGGGACGTGACCTCGTTGAGCGGGCGGCCCGCAGCGTCCACGCGGACTGGCGGCGACCGCGCGTCTGCGCTTCCCCGAGATCGAGGCGCTCCAGCGCGCCCGCGTCGCCTGCGCCGGGCGAACTCGCCACGAGATCGAAGGCGATGTCAAGGAGGCTGCCGGAGGCATGCGCGACGCCACGTTCGTCCGCGCGCTCGTCGCCTCGTGGCTGGCCGAACGCCCGGTCATCGACCACGAGCCCTCCTACCGGTTCCTCCTGGACGTGCGCGCGACGCCCGCCACCGTCACGCGCCGCCATCAGCACGCCCTAAGGATCCAGTCGCACGACGAGACGTGGCGGCCATCCTCGGATTCGAGGTTCGCGGGCGCGGACGAACCCTGGCGCGGGTGAGCGGGCCGCGCGCATCACGCGGAGCCTACGAGACACGGCCGCCAGGCGCGGCGTAACCACGCCCAGCATCGTCCGGCCCCGCATCGTCCGGGACGGCGCCGCCCGCCGCTCTTCGACGACGTCGCCCCCAGGGCCGGGCGCAGCGGCGAGCCTGTCCCGCAGGGGGCGCCTCGGCGGAAGACCTGGAACACTCTTCGCACTGGCCCGGGAGAGCGCCCGAACTGGCATGCCGATCCGGCAGAAGACCCTGGTCCCTATGCGGGAGAGATGGCGCTGGACGAACCTGGCTGGACGGCCGGCCCTGGCTGGCTGGGCGCGCGAGACCGAGCATACTGGCCTCGGGCCCTCGCAGCCGCCGGTCTGGGAGCACTTGATCTGGCGGGCCTGCTGACCGAGCTCATCCCGGTCTGGCAGTCAGTCCGTAACCTCCCCGCAGCGCTCGGCCTTGCACCGCCACACGGTCGACAGACACCAGCTGAGGCCGTCTCGCTGCTTCCCTGATTCGAGGCGTCCTCGCGAGAGGGCTCGAACGCCTCAGCCCCGACAGGCGACGCGCCCCGCTGCTGTCCACCCTGTTCCACGACATCGGCAGCGCCCGACGCCCGGCCACAGCGAGCGGGGAGGCGATGATCGAGGCACCGGCGCCCAGTGGCTATCCGGCTGGCGCGTCAGGCGCGACGGGTTCTCCTCGTGCGCCACCACCTGTTCCTGCTGCGGATGATCGCATGCGCCGACCTGGCTGACCGGCGACGCCCGGGCCATCGCCGAGGCCAGCCGGGGACGGCGAACTCCCTCGCCTGCTCCATTTCCTGCCTGTGCAGGCGGACGCCTCCGCCTGCAAGAAGAGGCCTGGGACGCGGAAGGCTGGGCTCGTGGACGTTCGTGCACCGGGCCAGCTGCCAGAATAGAATTGCTGCAGATGCTGTTCGTAAACCAGAGGTAGGCTCGTGTTCAACACGCTTTCCGATCGAATCACCAAATCCTTCAAGAACTCTGCCCGCGGGGCGCCTGTCCGCCCTGACGTCGAGGAGACCGTCCCGCAGATCCGGCGCGCACTCCCCGGACGCCGACGTCGCCCCGCCCGTCGTCCGGTCCTCACCGCGGCGGTGTGGAGAAGGCGACCGCGCCATCGCCTCCCAGGCGCTCAACCCGAGCCAGCAAGGCGGGTCGTCAAGATCGTCAACGACGAACTCGTCGAGATCCTGGGCGGGCAGACCATGAGCTCGAATTTGTCCGGGCCGGCCCGCGGTCATCATGCTCGCCTGCAGGGCGGGCAAGACCACCCTGGCGGGCAAGCTCGGACGGTGGCTGAAGGACGAGCGCATCCGAAAGGTTCTGGTCGCCTGGCCTCCAGCGCTCCCAACGCCGTCACCCAGCTGCAGGTCGTCGGATCCCGTGCTGCGGACGTGGGCTGGTAGAGCCCGGCGGTGTCGGCGACCCCGTCGCGGTGGCCTGGTCGGGGCCGCCAGGGCCGAGGAGATGGGTACGACGTCGTCGCCGACACCGCCGCGCCTGGGCATCGACGAGGAGATATGCGCCAGGGCCGCCGACATCCGCGCCGCCGTCGACCTCAACGAGGTGCTCTTCGTCATCGACGCGATGATCGGCCAGGATGCCGTGGCCAATGCCAACGCTCTTCCAGGAGGGCCGCCCACCGGCGTGGTGGTGGTCTCCAAACTCGACGGCGACACCTGCGGCGGCGCGGCGCTGTCCGGTGCGGGGAGATGGCGTCCCCATCCTCTTCGGTCACCGGCGAGAAGCTGGCGGACTTCGAACAGTTCCACGCCGACCGCATGGCCTCCCGCATCCTGGACATGGGCGACATCCTCACGCTCATCGAACAGGCCGAGCGCACGTGAGCGAGCAGCAGCAGGCCGAGCTTCCGCCGCGAAGATGAGCGAATATCCACGTCGACGACCCCCACTGAGCAGCTCCAGCAGATCAAGCGCATGGGGTCGATGAAGAAGATCATGGGGATGTTGCTCCGGCATGGGCCAGCACTCGCGAGGCCCTCG